>SL_4KL_010_BRINEDRAFT_10001390_pt1 | contig 13372 bp, 11 predicted proteins | sample SodLak_010_BRINE_2_FD_10664 | JGI IMG/M metagenome (IMG submission 10664)
TGAGACTCGAGAGCGATCCGATCCGAGCCGAGACACATAGCGAGCGCTGCACCATGCACAAGCGCCATACAGATCAGAACAAGGGCGCGCCCAGCACGAGTAGGAGTAGGATGAGGACGATGGGTGAGGGCGAAAAGGAGGGCGAGATCCTTCAAAGGCTCGAGCACCAGATACGCACGAACGAAGCCGTCATTGCCAACCTTCGGCGAGAGATCGTGTTATCGCTTCCCCAGAGATGCAACGTGACCTTGATCCCGACGAGGGGAGTGCCTCGCCTAGTCAACATGATCGTGCGCCCACCACCCCCAGCAGATAGAGCCAAGTCCGACGATTCTTTCGAGGAGTACATTGAGGAGTTTGGGCATTGCCTGCTGAGCAACGCGATGGAAGTTCTGTGCAACGAAGAAGGCTGCGAAAAGTACAGCCAGATGAAGGGCTCGTCATTGACGGGTGGTTACGGCGGGCTCCTCAACAGTATCACGCTGGAAGACTTTGACGAAGCGGCGGCGGACGACGGGAATATGCAGTTGGTTCTCGGCGGAGGCGATGATGAAACCGAATTCGACGACATCACTACGGTCGCTCTCTTTTTGGGCAACCGCAGCTTGAGTCCAGCTTTCGCTAAAAGATTGTATCACGCGTGCCACCCCAACGAGACGATCGGAGGGTCTGTGCGAGGGCCGGTGTTGCTGTACACCTTTCAGGGCATAGTAAATGACATGGACGTCGAGAAGGTCGTCGACATGACAGGGGTCCCCGACATGAGCCTCATGGCGCCCAAGTTGCGCTACGTGATCGAGAGGGATCTCCGAGAAGTTGGCCTTTTGCCATAGAAAGGGAGAGAGAGAGACGCTCGCAATGTGTGTCGCGTTCATCTTCATTGCGTTGTAGGTGAACGCAAAACATGAAGCAACGACATTTGTAGGGTTGGCCAATTCCGTATATTTCGGATATCTCGGCTTAAAGATAACGGTTTAGCTCTATACGGAATCGGCCATCACGCGCATATCACTTTGTGTTCTTATCGTCGCAGTTTTTTTTGACAATGTTACACCGTCCGCTTCATAATACGTCTTGAGGTGGTCAGAAATAAAGACAAAAAAATTGATATTGCATCGCTACAGTCGTTGTAGTTGTAAAAATACCTGTTTCCGATTTATGACATGACGACGAATACCGAGTCATCCTCCTTGCAACCTTATTTTGAAAGCCTCGGCCGTGATACACGCTATGACTTGCAAACGTGTTTGGGAGGAGAAACCGTTGTGGCGAGCATGTACACCGTGCAATACGAGTCGGAGCCTTCGGGTCCCGGCGATGAAGATAACAAGAAAATCCTAAAGGAACGGATAGACAAGAACAGAGGACAGGCTTTGCCCGTCTTCACCGACAAGATGCGGCGAAAGATCGCTGCCATCCGCTTCGTGATGAAGGTCTTGAAAAAGATGACTGAATCAGCTCCAACGGAAGAAGACGGAGCCGGATTTCGCCGTACGATGCGAGCACTGCAGACCGAGATCCACTACACTACATACGATGCAGAAAAGTACAAGGAGTCTCTCATGGAGGATATCGCTCGGGATGTATCCAATGTACTTTCTTACGAGTGAAAAAGACAGTCCTCGATCTTTTCGATAATATATCTCGGAAGGAAGGCGGCCAGGACGCTGGCCCGTGATCTTACGAATGCCCTCCACTCCCGATCGTACTGCTCAAAGTCGCTCGGAGCTCCTTGTGGCGGAGAAGAAGAGTGTAAACTTTCGAGGAAATTTTCGACGCGATAGCGCCAGCGTTTCCTCCCGCCGTCTTTATATTGAAACACTCGTGAAATTGACTCGAAGACAGTTTTTTTACAGCTAGTTCCAAAATCGATCCGGACACTTGTCCGGCGTCGAATTCCAGTTTTTGATTTTACCGTCTAGAGATAATCCTAGGAATACACCAACATTTCTCTCCCGTCTCGCATTCGCTTTACCGTTTTCGTCGACGCTACCTGTCCGGATTTATCTTGGGACTAGCTGTAAAAAGAAAACGTTACCGCGCTTTGCTTTACCTATGCACGACACGTGACGGTAATGGGTAAGATTCTGTCGAGAATCTTCTCGAGGCGCAGGTCTCCGTTCGCCAGCTGGCGAGGAAGCTGGTCACCGGCGTCCTTTTCTCGGTCCATGGTTTCCAGGATCTCGTGATCGCTGTGGCGTATCAGGACGTCAAGCGTCTTGGGGGCTCGCGGGTGGTGGCTCATCGAACACGCGACGTGCAGCGCGTTGCGTTCGTGTCTGCCGCCTTTTAGGGAGGGATCGGCCCCCTTTTCGAGCAGGAGTGCGACGAGCTCTGGGTTCGCTTTCTGAATCGCGCGGTGCAGATACAAATCGTCCTCGGAGCCGACGGGAGCGTTCAGATCTATCGCGAAGGATCGCACCATCGCTTGAGCGACCGGCATGGCTTCTGCGTCGTTCTTCAAAGCCATGCCCAACGGCGTCTCGTTGAACGCGTTGCCCCTGTCTTCCCACAGCTGCGCACACGAGCAAAGAGATGGCGCACAGTTGGCGGCGATACTTTCGAAGGCGCTCTGAAAAGCGCGGTCAGATGCCATGAGATGCGCCATCGTAAATTCCCCTCGGTCGTCCCTCTGTGCGATAGCTCGTTCCAGGAAAGAAGCGTCGCGATGTCGCGACGCTTCGCGCACGATGGCGAGACACAGGGCGGCGCGCTCGAACCACCTCTGTGTGCTGACGTCTTGAGTGCTGACGTCTTGAGCGCCGCACATCAGGTGCTTGAACACGAGGACGTCGTGCTCCTCGATCAGCCTTTTCGCCGACGCTAATGAAGCGGCCATTTGATCGCTCTCGAAAAAGGCAGTTTATGCTTGTCTACTGGCCGTTTCTTCTGCCTACGTTCTTCTCTTCGGTTCTCTTTTTCCTCCTCTCGCTTTGCTCTTCGATTTTTTTACAAGAACAAGCCGAGAGACACCCGTTCGTTTTGTAAATAGTACTTCAAAACGTTCCAATCTTCTCATAGCGACTAGATGATCGCGACGCGCGACGAAGGACGTACCGCGTTCGGCCAGGTCCTCGGATCGATATCGGCTTCGTCGTGTTCTATATACGGAACAAATGCTACGTCGCCGAGCGCTTACCCGCATGCAAAGAAAGGGTTATAGTCTGGCAAATGAATTTTGTTACACCTTATTTCGCACCGAGTAGACACACGCCTGGTATAACTCGATTATCGAGCAGCTGCGGCTGCGCGGTCGAGAGCTGGCAGAGGAGAGGACGAAACACGACGACAAGAAGCGTCCAAGGCCTACATCCAAGAGAATGCTGCAACAACAAGAACAATACGAATCCACGATTTCTGCCGCGTTCGGCTCGACTGAACTCGGCGTCCAGTCCAGAGCACCCGTTTCTTACGAACCCATCGATTGATCATAAAGGATATAATTGATCGATACCAACAAACGACACAAGCATGCTGAGGCAACTTCGGGGCATCTGCTTGGGATACGTGACATACGTAGCTTATGGACTCGCCAGGTCTGCGTACAAGGTGGCGTCGAGCCCCGAGGTCAAGACGGAACGGGCCAGGTTGCCGCTTTGGTGCATGTCCGACATGCCCGAAAGGCGTGAAGGGCGCGAAGGGGGAGCCGAAGAAGACGACAACCGGCACACACGAAAAAGCTCTCAGGAGCGGCGCGAAGAGGAGATCCGGCGCAAGAGCGAAACGCGGCCCCTGCTACTTAGCGAGCGCGTGATTTGTGTGGCGACATCGCCTCTGACGACGATGATGAACATCCCTTCCGACGTGCGAGCGCTCGAGGTGCTCGTCAAGCGCCACGACCCGTCCGTATACGACTTGCATCGCCACCCGTTTCACAATTCCGCGTACGAGTCCGTGCTGGATTTCATTCTCGCCTAGTTTATGGAGCCGACAAGACACCCAAATGACACCGTTTTGTAGGGTTGGCCGATTCCGTATATTTTCGACGACCAGTTTGAAGCTAAACCGTCATTGCGCGAGAGCACACCGGAAAACCGCTTTTTTAGCGTAAACACTGTGTGTATATTCGATTTTTTGGCGATATAGAGAGAGAACAGAGAAAACGCGAATTAAAATATCTACTCCAGTTCAAGTCAGTCTATGAAACCACCATCTATCATCTCGATATTGAAAGTATTGCCATAAAAACCAAAGGATTCGACCGGTCTCACGGGAATGTGCACGTAAGATCCCGCGCGTCCTAACTCGTTTTCGATGATCCGTCTCTCTAATGCGGGATCACACGGAGGACATGTAGCGCCAAGAGCTGCGCTCCAGTCGATCCACGCCTGGTACACGTCCGACGCTCCGCGAGAATGACTTAGCGGATGACCGGAGCGAGGCGCCCCTCGGCGTTCCACGAAACACGCGCCGGCCCCCAGGACGCGACCAATCACCGAGGAGATGTGGCCGTCCGACAGCGTGTAAAAATCGCGTCCGTTGAAGGGCCAGGCGTCGCTGAGATAACCTCCTCTCGGATCCGAGAACAGGCCGAACCTCAGGAACCCCTCGTGGGCGTGACTGAACAGGGCCTCGCCCAGGCGTTCGAGGTCGGGCAAGCGAGACCTGAGCCACGCTTCGAACCGAGCTTCTGTCTCTTCGACCATAGGGGATCGAGGGGGCTGAGTGGTTTGAGCCCTCAAGGCAGAATCCAGGTCGTGCTGCAGCACGCGTTTGCGACCTTCGAGGAAGGTAAGACGGGCTACAGGAGGAGAAGTTTCCGTCGCTGTCATGCTAAAAAGGTGACGGGGGTACGAACCGGTTTCCGGACGATGAGACGGGACGCTCGACGCCAACACCTTCGGTTCCGAAGCGCGGACGTAGTGATCGAACGTGTGAACGGGCTCCCGGAGAGCTTCGTTCGCGAGGTCTCCATAGGTCGGAAGTTCTTCTAAGGGAGGCAACGGAGCGCCGATACCGGCAAACATCGAAAATAAAATAAAGTTCGATATCGATTGCTCTGTTTGTTTTATGTGGTAGTGCTACGTGTGTTCATAAGCTAAACCCTAAAAAATCGACGCGTGCAGGCCCGTCATCCAAGTGACAACGAAATAGAAACCGATCGATCGACAATGAAGAGGAAAGCGGCTGTTTCGGACCGTTCGAAAGTTCCAACAGAAGCTGGAGCAAAGAAGGCAAGGTCCGGTGAAGACGAAGACACGCTTTTGATTCTGACGATTGTCAAGGAGGACGCCTTCATCGTCAACAAGCCCCACTTCACGGGCATCACTCAGGAAGAGGTGAACGACGCGAGCCCGTCGGTCTCTACTTTCCCGATTCTTTTCTCCAAGATACCGAACGACCCTGACCGCACGCGTCATTGGCTCGCAAAGAGTCTCGGAAATGTCATCCGCGACGATGATGAATTCATATTGTATACATCAGAGGAACCGGATATCGAAGAGTGCATGAACAAAGTTCGTAGCAAGGAAGATGATGCGGAGGCGGAGGACGATGATGAGGGCGAAGCTGCTTTCTTGAAGCACGTGCGCGAGAGCGTAGCGAACCTTCTCGCGAATGAAACTTCGGACCCAAAAATCGTGCGTTTCATCGAGACCATGAACGGTCTACACGAGCGTCACCAACTCGAACGCTATGAAGGGCGAGACAAACCAAAAATAGGCCGTGTATTCGTCATCCGAATCCGAATCAGAGAAATAATGTACAACCAGCTGTTGGGGTGATGTTCGCTACCCCTGGAGAAACGGAATACGTCATATCGAATAAGGTTCGTTTTTTATTAGTGCGATAAATCCGGAAAGCATTCCGCGACGACTGTTACTCAAACAATTTCGTGACATTGGACGTTGCTACGTCTCTGAGCCCAGGATGTTCGTGATCTTTTGAAAAACGTCGTCCAAGCCGTTCATGCCGGCCAACTCTAGCGCGTTTTTTCCGTTTACGCGATCGTACGCCTTCAGATCGACGCCCGGGACGTCGAGCAATCGTAAAGCCTTCTTTTTACGTCGTAGTGCGCAAGCCGCAACGAGCGCGCTTTCACCACGCCACGTCGCGTTGACGTCGAGCCTCGGCCACCATCTTAACAGGCGTACGAACACGCGATAGTCGCTCTTTTCGACGGCGTACAATAACACCGTCTTGCCATCAGAATCGCGCGCGTTGACGTCGATGTCTGGATTGTACAATGGGTCGCGGGGACAGAGCATGCGCGCGATGACCTCGCGCATAGCGGGCGTCTTATTTTTTACAAGGGCCATGAAGACCGTGCATCCTCGGTGCGCCCAGTGCGCCGCTGGGTACGGCATGTTGACGAACGAGCGTTCCCCAAGCCTGGAGGCGACGAGTTGGAGCACACGCACGACGAATCCCACGTCCGAATAGTACGGATCGGTGCACGTCATCTGAACGAGATGCTGTAAGTTTGTGGCGCTGAGCGCCGGGAACATGCGCTCCATGGCCCCCGTGTTGCCATGTACAACGACCAACGGAATCACCATCCGCAATACTTTATCGTCGTTGTGTGAATACCCGTCGGGGTAATGCCCGCATGCGCCACAACAGAACGCTGTGAATCGCATTAGGTGTTCCGCATTTTGACAATGAACGACGGATTTCTTAACGCGAAAAACGCTGACATACAGTCTCTGTAGCACGGTCAGCAACGGCTCACACCGATCGGGTCGCCCCTCGCGCTCGGCATGATTGAACTTGTGCGCGATCCATCCAAAGCCTGTCGAGTGGGGGCGTCGCGTGAAATCCTGTTTATAGATCCAGCGCGCCAACGTGACCGGGTCCCTGCACGCCCTTGACGATCTGTAGTCGGCGAGAGCGAAAGCCCTCGGGTCATCCACGAACGACGCGATACGCCCGAGCACGTCGTGGGGAAGGACGTCTGTCAGGGACGAGAGGGATGGCTGCGATGGTGTTGGCGGTGTTGGGGGTGTTGGGAATGGATGAGCTTGGTGCATGTACTAATAATACACGACTGTCTGATGAGCTTTCGCCAGCGTATTCTTTTGGTTTGTCGCGATGACATGTTTCGTGGCGCCTTGTCGACAGACTAAAGAATCGAAGCATTCGGAAATCGTCATATAAAGGACGGCATCCGTAGTCATATGGAGTATCATACATCATGAACGGCGACTTCGTGTATAGCGTCGTTTACGGGCCGAAACCCGAGCATGTCGCCTTTTTCTCGGATTTTGGGACAGCGGTTTCGCGTTGCGACGAAGCCGTCCGAGCAAAAAAAAGAGCGGAGATGGATGATATCGCGGCGTTCCTATACGATAAAACGAGCCATTCCGCCAACGACGAGGTGCTCGAAAAAAGAGATCGTGAATTCATGGGCTGTCGGAAGTTCGGCTTGGAAGAGATGCGCGTCCGACAACTCGTGGCGGTGGACGGACGTTTTTTCGTCAAGAAGACGTGGGAAGTCGACGACAAAATCCCGTACGAAAAAGCCACGGATACCGCTATCGACGTAACGTGGAACGCGACACGACCTTTTGAAGACAAAGTAGTATACGTCGCGGCATTTTACGGCACCTGTTTCGACACCCGCGCGTACTCGGATGCGCGTTTAGCTGCGCAGGAGCTGCGCACTGTCACATTAGGTGAGCTCTGGGGAGAAGAGCCGTATCAGGTCGGAACTCCGCGGAACATCACGCACCCTTTCGAATATGGGATCCGGGCACATGGAAAAACGATGCCAGGCGGACAACCGACCGTGCTGGTGCCCTTCGAGAGGGAGGTCGTCCGCTATATGGAAATTGTATGATACTCTGGTAAAGGCGGCAACTGACCCCAATTCACTTTTGAAAACTATGGCGGGTTTCAGGACCGGAGGCCGTGTATCGGCATCGAAGGCGGTGGGATCTCGATCCAGGCGAGGACGATAATGTGTTGTCTACCTGCACCGCAAATACGATTTTTAGCCGTAGCCAAGACATTTCTTTCGTGTGGAGCGGACCGGGACACGTCGAGTATTTTTTTCATCATCATTGAAGTTCGATGAGCACGATCTTTGTAAAAGCATATTATGACATGCCAACACTGTAACACGAGTAGACACGGCATTATACGAAGTCCTGCGTAGGCCGAAGCGCGCGCATAGCATCTCGACCACGGACGCGTGGCCGTTCTCTGCCGCCCAACACAGCGCTTCGTCGTTACAGGCGTGCACGTTCGCGCTTACGCCAGCAAAGCTGGCTCAGCCGAGCAGGACTCCGTCCTGCGTAGGCCGAAACGCGCGCACAGCATCTCGACTACGGCAATGTGGCCGTTTTGCGCCGCCCCACGCAACGCAAGGTCATTGTCGGCGTGCACGTCCGCACCGAAACGCGCGCACAGCATTTCGACCAGATGTCCTTTCCTGCAAGCTGCGAGAAAAGCAGTCTTTGTGGTTATCCAACACCAAGTGATAGTGTGATCCATAGTTTCTTCGTGTTCGAGCATAGAGGTGACACACGTTATGTAGCCCAAAGATGCAGCCATCTCTATGGCACGCTTCTTTCTGCGTGACGAAAACTGGACGCCACTGTCGCAGAGGATTTTCGCCAGCATTCTTGCCTTTTCTGCCACAACACCCTCTACGCATCTTTCCAGTGACCGCCGGCCGTATCTTTTCAACAACAACCCAGGCATCAAACGGCGGACGACTTCTGCCATAGCGTGACAGGAACAAGCAGCCGCCGTCGCGTATTTTTCATGCTCCAGACACAGAACAATGGATTCTAACAGCGTACTTGACAGGAGGGTCAGCATGTTTGACGTGTAAGTGACCTCACTTGTCAACTTTTCCCTTATATATATCCTCTGTGTGTGTGAGATCCTCCTTCAAAAGAGATTCCATCCACCTATAAGTAAGCCCTTGAACTACCCTGGAAGGAACGCGGCTCCGAATATCATCTGGCTTCACTTTTTGTCCGCCAACTGTAAGGGGGTTCATATGGGTATAGTAGGAGATCGGTAGTGACGTCGACCAAGTGAAAAAAAAATTGAATTACACATTAAATGTGACTCACTATCTCTATATACAACATCAAAACTGACCAACAAGATCAAATTTGATCATCGATAGGCACTGACCTGAGGGTATCATGGAGTCTCAATACCTTGTGGCCTTTCTGTTGGTAGAATATATTGTCGGAATGAATGCTAGATTTGACTATCCATTCAGTTTCATCTCTATAATTCGTAGCTCGAAAAGAAAGGGGATGTATGACATTCATGTGAGCTTCTACGGCCTGCATGCATATTACCATTCTACCTATATCGAAACAGATCAAGCGCTCGCTCTTTTGGGAGATGATTTATTGGGACAAATTGTGATAGAATCCAAATGGAAAGGAGATGAAATTTTAAGGAGTCTGAGTTTAGGGCAGGTGATATTAAAAGATGTTGAATACGAATTGTTACCCGAAACAATAGATGAGTTTTGCGAGGGAATCTCCCCTGAATATATAGAAGTTTACTAATAAACTCTATGCAGGCGGTCGACCGGCTGTTGATATCGCATGGCTCGTACTCCACATGACTCTACTTGTTTCTTTGGACTATGGGAATATATGGTGTCGCAGGAATTTTCTTTACAATAAACACGGGGATTCTCAAGTGGACGGACAAGGGAGCCTGACATACCAGTTGCCTTTTGGCTACTATCATCCAGTCACAGCACCTGGACTCTTCGAGGTATGCTTATACTCTTGTTTACGGTTGTGTTCAGGTGTAACATAATTCGTTTGCAGGAGTATAGAATGCTCCGGGATGGACATCGACGTATCGCCTTGCACGTCGATATCGCATGTATGAACGACAGAAAGCTGTTTTTGTCGAGAGCGGCGAGCGAAATAGCGATCTCGAAAGTGACTTCTTCCGGCAAAATCATCATAAGTCTAAACGATCGCCCTCATTGATAGAAGTGGAAGCCATCGTTTTATTTTGGAACGTTGTTTTTCGCACACGCGGAACCTACACGAACGAAGGGACAAACGCCCCCAAACACTATAACGAGTGTATGAAAACGACTGTATTATTATGAATGCTCCATCTGGAATGCCACAGATGTGCGTTTGCAGACGAAAAAAGCTTATACGAAGACCTGTCATATAGAGGAAATTCCTTTTTGAGCAAAGTATTATATACCCCCCATCGTTGTCCCATTTTACACCGGTGTATGTTCCGCATGAATTATTTTTTTTCCGGGATTCGCTTTGGATGAGAGAAACAAAAAGACGCCATCATCAGTCGATGCTGGCGTCGATATTTCCGCAGGTGTCCTGGCTTTCGCCGTCTACCCGCAGTTTGCCTCCCAATTGGGCCAATGATAGCGCGGGCGCGACACGCAGCAGCTCGCCTTCCCACGTCAAAACAGCGAGCACGTCGATGGCCGTCTTCTCTTCTTCCTTCCAAAAGACTCTTCTGCCGTTCCAGTTTGCGTGGTTGTCTGTTATGGACTGTACATCGCTCATAAAATCGCCCGAGTCGCTTTCGACGGATATCGTTGAGTCGCTGTCACGCACGAGCTTGAAAACGGGATCGTCCCCGCCACTCGTCGGGTTGTACGCCGACATGTACATGGACGCGTTTTGGCGCAGGTATCGAGCCCATGCTTCGTCCTGGTCCTCATTTCCGCCAAAGCCCTTCTCGTCTCGGATGCAGTAAGTGACGTAATCATTGTACTCGATAGGGTCGTCGAACTCCTTTGACAGCAGCGCCAAATGCGCCTTTCTTGGCTCGCCGCGCACGACCACCAGTATCGTAGAGTATGTGTCGCACAGCAGGTCCAACTCTGCGCCAGGAATCGTCAAGGTACGTTCATTGCGCGCCATTTTTTGATGCTCGATGTTTGATCAAAGGTGTGGGGACGGGTCTACGTCAATTTTTTTGGCAACGTTTTGTATTTTTTCCCTTTGTCAAATCCAACCGAATGCATTCGATATGCCGTAGCTAGCGATCCTTTTCTTTCTCTTGTTCGACTACAACGGGTATCCTTATTTCGAAAGAGCTCGCACGTCTTGTTCTGAAGAAACAAGGAGCTTGGGGAACAAACACCATGTCCGAGGTGTTCTCCGTGTGAGTGGCGTTTCGCAGGTGGTAAACGGAAACGTGAACGTTGTGGAAGAAGACATCACGGGTATAATATATATATACTGTATACACCACTGTATACACTGTGGCATGAATCCGAGAAGCGGAGACAGTGGTAAGGATGATATGCGAGCGGATGTCATCGTGTTCGGGGGAGGGCCCAGTGGGCTTGCCGTGGCACAGGGCTGTGTAAATTGCGGCAAGTCGGTCATCGTAGTGGAGGCCGAGCCCATGCTCGGAGGCTGCCATCGCGTGGTGCGACACCCCGAAGGCAATATCTTCACGGAACACGGTCCCCGCGTGTACATCAACAACTTCCGCACCTTCAAAACTCTGCTTGCTGACATGGGCCTCGCCTTCGATGACTTCTTTGTGGAAGCGCACGGTTACGGCTTCGAGAACCAGGGAGGCATGAGTCCCGCGAGAATGACCTGGAAGGAACTGGGTGCGCTGGCTTTTGCCGTGATTCGGCACGTCTTGTTGGCAGGAGGGCAGGAAAGCACGCACAAGAGCATGGCGGAATTCATGGACGATCGCTCTTTTTCGCACCGCGCGCGTTGGTACATTGACACGCTCTGTCGTCTGACAGACGGCGGGGGAGCCAGCACCTATTCCGTGTACCAGTTCATGGAGGTCATCAACATGAGCGTGGGAAAAACACTGTACAAGCCGCGGCTGCCCAATGACCACCCGGAAAGCTTCGTGTCGAGATGGGCCGCGTATCTGCGCGGTAAGGGCGTCCGCTTAGTCACGGGGTGGGCTCTCAAAGAGATTGTGTCCACGGCGGGGAATAATCAGGCGAAAGTGAAAAAGGCAGTTATCGTGGAGGCCCACTATCCATCCGACAACAGGAACAACAGGAACAACAGCCATCGAGAGGTGGCGGTGTATGCGCACGAGGCTTACGTGTTGGCCATGCCCCCCTCCGTGTTTGCCCCCATCCTGCTAGCTTCGCCTTCGTCATCGGTGCGCAATGCCTTCGGGAGAGCACAGGAATTCTTAGAATGGTCGAAGAACACGCGGTACTTGGACTACTTTTGTTTCACGCTGCGCTGGACCGAGCCACACAAGGTGCGCAAGGTAAAGGAATACGAAGCGGACAGAAAACAGGAGCCGCGCACGCCGTGGGGAATCGGCTTCATGTGGATGGAATTTCCGGAGGAGCATGGACTGACGTACAGCTGCGCCGTGACGAGGCCCGACGTGCCTGCTTCCCGTAAAAATACTAACAGGACAAAGCGCGGAAAGACGCTCCACGAGTGCGAGAGCGAGCAAGAATGGCTGGAGGAAGCTGTGCAGCAGCTCATCGAAGCCACCGGCCTCCCTGACCCGGATGCGAGAGTAGCGTTTCCGGACGCGGTGAGGAACGGTGACACGTGGAAGAACCGCACCACCGGATTCTTCAAGGCGGCGGGGCAGCCGTATTTACCGCAAACCAGCACGACGCTGCCCAACCTTTTCAACGTCGGCTGCCAAAACGGACGGCAGCATTATGCTATCACCACGATCGAAGCCGCCGTGTCCAACAGCGTGGCCCTGGTCAACACCCTGTGTTCTCCCAGCACGCCGTCGCACGTGGTACACAGGTACAATATTCACGCCCCTGTCATCACCCTGCGCCGCGTAATCGTGTGGTCCTACGTCGCTGTCCTCATCATAGCTCTAGCGTGTACAGCGGCGATTCATGCATATGCATGACTTTACTATACCAGCTTACACTCCCTCAAGAACATTCTCAAACAGTCTCTCTTCCGTCATCGGTCATCGTGTATGAGGTGGTGCAAGAAAGACGCAGAGATCGTGGTGACGATCCTTCTGCTTGTTTGAATGCCCTGATCTCCCTTCTTCCAGCAGCACTCACCACATGATGTTTACTGGTGGCGCATCAGAGATACGCGAGCTATACTAGGGGAGTTGATTTTGTTACGCCCGATTACGTGCATCCAGTCGCCTTCGTTTCGTCCCCTGAGGCGTGAGGGACTGGTGGCGCCATGACTGCATCTGCTGGCGTCCGTATCACCGCACCCATCAGATCGAAGAAGAGGGATACGCCCGATCTTGCCAGGAGACTATGGCGGCGGCCAAGAATGCGAGCGCTACCACGGATACCGTTTCTGGCATGGCATGAAAAGGAAACTCCCTATTCCATTCTAGCATGCGATCGCAATTCAGCTTTTCGTTGTAAATGAGCGCGACGAATAGGGCGGTGCACGCCGCAAACGCTCCGAACAAAGGCATCACCGTTTCGTGCGGTATTTTATGAGACTGCGAAGCGAACGCGGTC
>SL_4KL_010_BRINEDRAFT_10001392_pt1 | contig 13360 bp, 12 predicted proteins | sample SodLak_010_BRINE_2_FD_10664 | JGI IMG/M metagenome (IMG submission 10664)
CCCGCACGCTCGTTGAGATGCTCGATCAGTTCGACTGGCTCGTGGGCCTCGCCGTCGACGGCGACGGGTTCGCCCTGCTCGAACTCGATCTCGACGAGATCACTTTCCTCCTTATTGCCCGGCGCATCCGTCCAGTCGTAGATATCCTCCGGTGGGACGTAGTTCGGCTGTTCCAGGTTCGCGCCCTCGACCGAGCGACTCCAGAGGTTGGTGTCGATCGACCAGTCGCCCTCGTTACCGCTCTCGACGGGCAGGCCGCGTTCCTCGGCGTACTCGATCTCCCACTCGCGCGTGAGTTCGAGCTCGCGGACGGGCGCGATCACTTCGAGGTCGGAGTCACGCCAGACGGCCTCGAACCGGAGCTGGTCGTTACCCTTGCCCGTGCAGCCGTGTGCAACCGCATCACACTCTTCCTCGATTGCGGTTTCGAGAATCGCGTTGGCGATGACGGGACGCGCCAGCGCGGTCCCGAGCGGGTAGCCCTGATAGGTCGCATTCGCCTTCAGCGAGTCCAGACAGAGCTGTGCGAACTCCTCCCGGGCGTCGACGACGTGCGTCTCGACGCCGAGCGCCTCGGCGGTCTCCTCGGCCTCCTCGAACTCTTCGGCTGGCTGTCCAACGTCGACCGTGACGCCGATCACTTCGTCGTATCCGTACTCCTCTTCGAGCAGCCCGACACAGACCGTCGTGTCGAGTCCCCCCGAAAACGCGAGAGCCACACGTTCCATTTGTACTCGAATCCAGCTTTCGGACGGTATTAAATCCTTTTCTTTCAATTTTTGAATAAAACTCGCAGAGATGCCTATAGTCGTTCTAAACGCTTCTTGGGGGTTCGTTTGGATTGAATCAGTCGGGGTGAAGTAGTAGTGGGCCTAGAAACGGCCCCGTCGCCGTCGCCGACCGCCAGAAACGAGCGGAGACACGCCGCTCTCGGGTGCGTCGAACGCCGTCCCCGAATGCGTAGTCTCCATGTTGGCTGTAGCTACTCCGTTCGTGGTATTAAAAACTTGCGTGTTACCGCCGGAAAACGCCTCTCAGCGCCGTCGAGCGAGCATCGCCGCTCCGATCAGCGCTGCGATCGCCGCCCCGATCCCAAAGCCGGGGAGGCTATCATCGCCGTCAGCGTCGTCCGTCTCGTCCGCGCCGGTCGCGGCTTCACCGTCGGCAGTCAGGACGAGCTCGAAGCCGTCCAGATCGGTCCCGGCAGCCCAGGTCGCCGTGTCGTCACTTTCGCTATCCGGCGTTGGCGTTGCTTCGCTGACGTGATAGCCGTCCGGCGCGACGACGGTCAGCGGGCGGTCCGTCTCGTAGCCGCTGGCGAACGGCTCGGTGAGGACGAGGTCGTCGCCGTCCATTTCGGCGAAGTTCGTCCACTCGACCGTCATCGACAGGACGCCAACGTCATCGTGTCGCTCCACGGCGACGCTCTCTGCTGTCACTGCCATCGACCGGTCCGTTCGGTCGCTGGCAGTATCGGCGACCGACTGCATGTTGCCCTCGTACCGGTCGAGAGCGTCGGTCTGTGCCTCCTCGTCACTTTTCAGCGACTCGAAGGCGTCTGCCTCCTCGTCGCTGTCGAGGTCGTAGGTCATCGTCAGCGTGACCATCGCGTCGCCCGATTCGTCGACTTCGACGACCAGTGACGGCTCGGTATCGCTCTGCTGAGCACCCGCGACCGGGGTCATTGCGAGGCTACACACCACGAGTCCTGCGAGCACCGTCGCTATCGTGCGATTGGAAATCATCGATATCGAAAGACTCAGTTAGTAATCCGCTCCGGCTTCGGTCTCGCTTTCGCCCTCGACGGTCGTTCCATCGTCGTCGGAGTCGGCCTCAACTTCGGTTTCGGAGTCAGCCTCTGCGTCAGTTCCGTCCTCTTCGTCGCTCTCATCGCTCATTCCGGGGATGTCGACGCCGACATCGCCGTCGGCTCCGACACCGATCTCGATGCTGGGCCCGGCGTCGTCAGCGGCTGCTGCACTCCCGCCAGCGATCAGCTGTGCGGCCGCAGCGACTTCGGCACCGCCGAGTTCGCTCGCGCGCTCCTGGAGGGTCTTGATGGCATCGACGTCGATCTCGTTGTCCTCGAGGATCTGCTCATCGAGGCCCTCGGTGCTCGCCTCGCTCTGCGCTGCGAGGTTGGCTGCAGTCTGGCGCTCGGAGGCCACTACGGCCATCTCGGCCTGGTACTGACCTTCGGTGATCTCGCCGCTGTCACGTTTCTCCTCGAGCTCGTCAACGCGGTCCTCGAGTTCGTCGAGGCGCTGTTCGACGTCTTTTATCTGCTCGCCGACGACCTCACCCTGTGCCTCGGCGCTCGCGGACTGTGCGATCTTGATACCGAAAGTCCGCTCGTCCATCTCACCTTCGAACTCCGATTCGTGCACGGCCACGACGCCAGCGAACTGCTCGCCTGGTTCGACGTCGCTGTTGTCATCCGATTCATCGTCATTCTCTAGCGCGTGTGCCTGCCCCGCGACGGCCATGGGCGCTGCGGCGACCATGGACACCACGACGGCAAGTGCCACGAGTGCGGTTGCAGTTCGTCTCATTACAATTCCCTCTTGGGACCGGGGGAGTATATAAAATACAGTCCGTGAGCCCGGATTACCGACGGTTAACCCGGATTAAGACGGATTACAAACCGCTTCAGTCTTGTGATTCTACCGAATCAGTCGATCGTCCGGAGGTGAAACGACGAAGGATTTAAATAATACTTTCGTCGTCCTCTTCGGGAAGCCTGACGACGTTCTCGCGACCGATCCGGAACGTTTCGACTGTTCCTTCCTCGCGCAAGTCGCTGATCACCTGACTCGTCTTCGCGTCCGTCCAGTCCAGCCTATGGACGACCTGCTGCTGTTTCAGCCGCCCGTCGTGTTGTTCTAGCAGGCGAACGACACGTTCTTTGTTGCTGAGTAGCTCCGACGGCGGCCCGTCGTCCGCCTTATCCTCAGTGCTTCCGTCGTCCGCGGAATCGTCGCTACCGGCGGCAGACGCGACAGCCGCACCTGCACCACCTCCTGTCTCCGTCCCATTTCCGGCCTGGGCAGCGGTAGCATCCTCTTCCCCTTCGTCGGAGAGTCCACGGCTGTAGAGCCACCATAGCATAAAGAGCAGGAAGACGCCGGTAACGCCACCGCCAACCGGTATCAGCGGAATACCGGTGCTGTCCTCACCACCAACTGTTCCATCATCGAGGCCGTCAGCGCCGTCCGGTTCGGTGCTCACGACGACCCGGGGCTCGTCCCCGACGAACGTGGTCTGGGAGCCACGCCAGAGCACGGAGTCGCTTCGGGTCTCGTCCGGTTCCGGTCGAACGTCGACGAGGCTGTACTCGCCCGGCCAGCCGATGACCAGTCGCGTCTGATCGTCGAGGTAGAACCCGGAGATCGCGTCGCCAATCTCCATCCGCTCGCCGTCGACGGCGGCGAAGCCGCTCCACTCGAACTGGTAGGTGAGAACGCCGTACTCCTGTGGAATCGACTCCGTTCTCGTGCTTACCGTGTACCCGCTTGCGGACATCTCCCTCTCCGTGTCGTCCGCGGCCGACGCCACCGTATCGTTCATCGATTCGGCGAACCCGTCGACGTACTCCTCGGGGTTCTCCTCGACATCGGACTCGATAGAGGCGAAGGCGTCCTCGCTCTCGTCGTCGTCGAGCCGTTTCCAGTACTCGACCGTCCAGGTCGCTGTTCCGTCGGCGTCGACGGTCACGGTCAGTCGCACGTCGTCCGCATCGAACGATTCCTGTGCTGTGGGGCTCTCTGGACCGGCTTCTTGCAACGAGTGACTTCTGTCGTCGACTGCACCGGCGACGCCCACCATCGCGAGAACCGCTCCGATCCCCACTAGGATGCAGAGGACAAGGCCAAACCGTTCCCTCGGTTCCATCGTTGCCGACATTCTCACCCTGATTGCTAAAGCCTTGTTGCTCTCACCCGGTCGGCCGATGTCTTTTTCACCGATCCGTGACAACGCTGCCGGTATGATGGATTCCCGCGCTGACATCGAGGTCGAGACCCTCCTCCGTATCGCGCTCGTGCTGGTCATCGTCGTTCTCGTACTCGAACTGCTCTCGATGCTGATCAGCGGGCTAGCTACGCTGCTTGGGTTCCTTCAGCCGGTGATCCTGCTCGCCGTCGCCGTCCTGATCGTACTCTGGCTGGTCGACCGGCTGTAGGGTCGACAGGCTCATTTCACTGGCCCGGATACCCATCGTCAGTGTACAGTCTCAACGCTCCTGTTCCGGGTCGCGTCGCCGCGCTTGCGGCCGACCTGTTCCCCGAACTCGTCGGCTTCGAGTCGATCCGCGAAGAGCACTCGGTGCTACTCAAACGACTCGGCGACGACGAGTTTTCCCATCTCGCCGAGCGAGTACGCCAGGAACTGCGGGGGGCACCTGCCGTCGAGGCGCGGATCACCGGTATCGACTACTTCGAGAGCCCTCCCCGGGGTTCGAGTCCGGTGGTCTACCTCACCGTCGAGTCACCGGGACTACAGCAGCTCCACGAGCGTCTCGTCGATGCCTTCGGCGCTATCGACGGACTCGAAGGGGAGAACTACGTGATGCACGTCACGCTCGCACGCGGTGGCGGTGATATCGAGGCGGCCCGCGCGCTCGTCGAACGGGAGATCGAGCCGATTACGTGGACGATCACGGAGCTTCGGCTCTGGGATGCGAAACACGGTGAAGCGGCGAGAACGATCCCGCTCCCGGCCTGACTACGCGAGTAGCCGGGGGCCGAAGATGACCAGCAACAGACAGAGCAACATCGTCAGCCCGACGGTCGTCGTGACGGTTTTCGTCAGCTGATACGACCCCTCGATCGGAAGCCGGGAGACGATCGCTTCCGTGCTGGTTCGCAGGATGTGCCCGCCGTCGAGCGGAAACGCCGGAATGCAGTTGAAAAAGCCAAGCTGGATGTTGATCCAGCCGACCCAGAAGAGGATATTCGCCAGCACGAAGGTGCCCGCTCCGAGCGCCGCCAGCGGGCCGTCGACGACGTAGAAGTTCATAATCTCGCTCGTGAACCCGGCGAAGCTCTCGGGGAACGTGTCACCGCCGATGATCCCGGCGATCGGGAGGAACAACACGAGCAGCGTCTTGCCAACGAAGGAATCGGTGACCCCGGGATCGATCGCCGCCTCTTCGTCGTTCTCACCGCCGAGTATTTCGAGGTACGTGCCTGCCGGGTAGTACTGCAGCCCCCACTCGCTGGTCGTGATCCCGTTCACGCCGGGGGCAACCGACGCCGCGCCGACGAGTGCGCCTCCGTCGTCTGCTTCCGCGAACGTCACCTCGTGGGTGGCACGATCGGTTCCCTCGTACACGACGATTTCGGCGGTGTCACCGGGCGATTGCTCGTCCATCACGTCGCTGAGATCGTCGCCGGTGACGACTCGCTCGCCTGCGATCCCGGTGATGACGGCGCTCGACCCCGGTTCGAGGTCCGCATCGTCGGCAAGAGGGCCGTCTTCTGCGACGACGATGAGCGCACCGGTCGCGAACGTGTCCGTTTCCTCCTCGCCGTTCCTGTCGAGGTCCACGGTCACGACCTCCTCCGCACCGAGTGCGCTCCCCAGTTCCTCCCGCGTGTCGACCGGTTCGCCGTCGACGGCGGTGATCCGGTCGCCCATCTCGACGTTGTCGGGGCCACCCTGCGTGACGCCCTCGACGACGAGTCGTTGCTCGATCGTCGTTTCGTCGTCCTCGTTGAGTTCGATAGTCACCGCCTCCTGATCAGTATCAGCAAGCGCCGATTCGAGTTCGCTGTTGGTCTCGATCGGCTCGCCGTCCAGCGCAGTGATTCGGTCTCCACGATCGACCCCGGCCGCTTCTGCCCCCGAGTTGGGGACCGGCCCGGCGATCGACGCTCCGGGTGCGACCGCGATCGCGCCAGCGACCGGGCCAAAGAGCAGCGCGAACACGAGCACGGAGAGCACGAAGTTGTTTGTCACGCCCGCCGCGAACATCCGGGTTCGTCCGCCGCGGCTCGCATTGCGCTGGCTCTCCTCTTCGGGTTCGACGAACGCGCCGATGGGGATGATCGCCAGCATGGCAACGCCCATCGAGTTGATATCGATGTCCTCGACGCGACAGAGCAGGCCGTGCCCGCCCTCGTGGACGACGAGGCCGACGAGCAGGGCCAGCACGATCTCGGGGGCCATCGACAGCGGCAGGAAGTCGTTGACGCCGGGGATCGCCAGCACGTTCCGCGGCTGTGTGACCTGACTCGGTTGTGGTGAGGACAGCGCCAGCACTGCTGACAGTACGAGCATCAGGAAGGCACCAACCATCACGACCAGCGCGATACCGAGCCCGACGTTCGCCCACGCCCGCCAGAACCGGTCCCACTGGGAGAGCCAGTCGAGGAACTCCCGACCACGCTTCGTGTGGATCGTCGTGATCGGCCCCTGCGTGTTGACGTACTCGGGGAGCCAGCCCCGCTGGCTCGCCGTGCTCACGAGGACCCAGTACGCGAGGATCCCGCCCACGACCCAGACCAGCGTACTCATTGGCCTATCCTCGGGGAGGCGGTTTGATATGGGTTTGGTTTGGTCGACGGGGGATCTTCCGGTAGCGCTCCGCTACCGCTCTCGTCGAAGCCGTGCCAGCACGAACGCCTCGTCGAGTTTCGCGAGGAACGTTCCGAGCTTCGGCCCCTCCTCCTGATCGAAGAAGAGCCGGTAGCCCGCCGCGAAGAAGTCGCCGACCTCGACGTCGTGCTGCCGTGCGATCTCGTAGATCTCGCTCTGGATTTCCTCGGGATCGTCGTGGGTCTCGATGAAGTCTGCGAGTTCGTCGAGCGCCGCCTCAGTGTCGGCGTCGAACTCGACCTTGGGCATCGACTCGCGCTTGAGTTCGTAGTTGTAGGCGTTGTCCGTCCGACGTGCCCAGCGACGCGCCTGTTCGACCCGTGCCAGGGCGTTTTCGACGACTTCGTCGCTCGGGTCCTCGGGGATGTGCCCCTCCCGCTTCGCGATCTCCTCGCGGAGGTCCGGATCCTCGGTCATCCCGAGCACTGCGGCAAAGCGGAACGGGATCCGGACCGGTCGCTCGCTCTCTGCAGGGTCGGCTCCCGGTTCGAGGTCGTCGACGAGGAAGGGGTAGACGCGCTTGGCGAACGCCGTTTCCGACTCCTCGCCGGGTTCGATAGCTCCGTAGTAGATCGCTTCGAGGCGGTCGAACTCGTCGACGAGCTGGTCGAGTCGCGGGATCGAGAAATCACGCGAGCGCGTGGGATCCTTCGCGAAGAAGTATCGGAGGACTTCGGGTTCGATCAGCTCCAGCACTTCGGGGACCATCACGACGTTTCCGGCCGACGAGGAGAACGGCTCGCCATCGAGGGTGAACCACTCGTAGACCATCGGCACCGGCGGCTCGACGTCGAAGACGGAAAGCGCGATATCGACGCCGCTTGGCCAGGAGCCCTCGGCGTGGTCCTTGCCGAACGGCTCGAAGTCGACGCCGAGTTCGCGCCACTGGGTCACCCACTCGAAGCGCCAGGGGAGCTTGCCCTCCCGGAGCGTCGCGGTTCCCTCGTGGCCACAGCCCTCGATCGTCTGGTCGCCCGCCTCCATGTCGGTGCAGCGATAGTCGACGGTGCCAGCCTCGACGTCGACGCCGGTGACGGTCTCGGTCACCTTCCCGCACTCCCCACAGATCGGGTTGAACGGGACGTACTCGTCGTCGACTTTGTCCTGATACGCCGCGAGGACGTCCCGCGCAATTTCACGGTTTTCTAGCAGGTACTCGGTCGCCGCCTCGAACCGGCCCTCCTCGTAGCAGGCGGTGTTCGAGACGAGTTCGATCGGAATATCGAGATCGGTGGCGATCCCGGCGATCAGCGTCGAGAAGTGGTCGCCGTAGGAGTCACAGCAGCCGAAGGGGTCGGGAATCGCGGTGTATGGCTTGCCGAGGTTCCGACCGAGCGCGCCCGCATCGACCTCCCCGAGGCCGACGATCTCGCCGTCGAGGTCCGCGAGCTTTCGCGGGAGCCCGCGCAGGGGGTCTCGGTCGTCGGTTGTAAAGAGCTGGTCGACCTCGTGGCCACGCTCGCGGAGCGCTTCGGCGACGAAGTAGCCCAGTACGATCTCGTTTGCGTTGCCCAGATGCGGGATGCCCGACGGCGAGATACCGCCCTTGATGACGATCGGCTCGTCGGGGTCGCGCGCCTCGACCTGATCGGCGACACGGTCGGCCCAGAACGCGTGGTGATCGCCCTCGTCGTCTTCGCGCAGCAGGTAGGGGTCGTACTCCGGTGGGACGCCGTGGTCAGGTCGCTCGGCCTCGGACTCCGCGTCGGCGTCTGGCTCCTCGCTCATCGCTCTCCGTCGGCCCAGTAGGTCGGCTCATCGCCCGCGCCCTCGGGGATCACGTCCGTCCCGTCGTGGTCGCCGTAGCGAACCGCTTTTGCGATGCGTTCGGGTTTCGTCCCGTCGAGGACGATGGTTCGCATCCCGGAGCGCTGGATCACCTTCGCGGCGAGCAGGTCGACCGGTGCTGAACTACCCGCGTTCATTTCGATCCCGGCGATCACGTCGACGAGCTCGGTCGCGGAGAGTCGCTCGTGTTTGGTCGCGTCGTCGGTCTCGTTCGGATCGGCGCTGTAGACGCCGGGGACGCTGGTGGCGTAGACCAGCAGGTCGGCGTCGACGTACTCTGCAAGTGCGGCGCTGACGGCATCGGTCGTCTGTGCGGGAGCAACGCCACCCATCACACAGACGTCGCCGCGTTTGATTGCTTCGCCCGCCTCTTCGTACGTTTCTGCGGGCGAGGGTACGGCCTCCTGTCCGAGCGCGGAGATAAGGAGCCGCGCGTTCAGGCGCGTGACGTCGATACCGATCTCGTCGAGTTTCATCTCGTTCGCACCCAGCTCCCGCGCCGTACCGATGTACTCGCGCGCGACGGTGCCGCCGCCGACAACTGCACCAACGGTACAGCCGTCCTGGACCAGTCCCTCGATGACGGCGGCGTGCTCGCGGATCCGTTCGGCCCCCAGATCCGGCGCGAGTACGCTCCCGCCGATAGAAACGACCACTTTCATGCTAGCCCACGGTAACCCTGTTGCAGTCTTAAGGGTTGCCAAGTCCGCCGTTCCGCCGGTGTCGCGTGTTACTCCTCGACATCCGATTCCGGCTCTGGCTCCTCCGGCAACTCGATCCGGACCTCCAGAATCCGGTTGTTCTCCGCGGTCTGGACGACCAGTTTCACCCCCTCGTGCATGACCGTCTCGCCCTCCTCGACGAGGCGTCCCGCCCGATCGAACACGAAACCAGCGATCGACTCGAACTCGCCGCCCTCCGGAAGTTCGATTTCTAGAGCCTCGTTGACTTCATGGACGTTTACCTCGCCACGGACCAGCACGACGTCCTCGGCGAGCCATCGGATCGGCACCTGTTCGGTCTTGCCGAGCACCTCGCCGATAATCTCCTCGACGATATCTTCCATGGTGACGATTCCGGCGGTCGTTCCGAACTCGTCGACGACGATCGCCAGTCTCCGTCGGTCCTCCCGGAGTTCGGTCAGGATCTCGTCGACGTCCTTGGACTCGGGCACGATGTAGGGCTCGATTGCGACGTCACGCGCGGTCAGGTTCTCGCCGTTTCCGCTCGCATCGACGAGGTCGTTTACCTCCACCACGCCGACCACGTCGTCGAGCGTCCCCTCGTAGACGGGGAGCCGGGAGTAGCCGCTCTCGATTGCGACGTCGACTGCCTCCTCGACGCTCGCTTCGGCGGGCACCCCGACGACATCGAGACGGGGGACCATCACCTCCTTGGCGATCCGGTTCCGGAACCGGAGAATCCGCTGGAGCATCTCGTGTTCTTCTGCCTCTAGCACACCCTCGCGTTCGCCCGTCTCAATCATGTCGAGGATCTCCGAGCGCGTGACGTAGGCGTTCTCGAAGTTCCCCTCGCTGCCCATGAGCCGGTTGACGATTCTGGTCAGCCGGTCGAAGACCACGATCAGGGGAAAGAGTAGATACTCCGAGAGTTTTAGCGGTCTCGATATCCGCAGGGCCCACGACTCGCTGTTCTCGACGGCGTAGGATTTGGGCGCGCTCTCGCCGAACAGCAGGACGATCGACGTGATACCGAACGTGGCGATGAGGACAGCCTGTCCGCCGTCGAAGTACATCCCGAGCAGGCCAGTCGCGATCGAGGACATCGCGATGTTGGCGATGTTGTTTCCGACCAGAATCGTCACCAGTAGTCGTCTCGGCTTCGATTTCAGTGCTTCGAGCGTCTTCGCTCCGCGGGCACCCTCCTCGACGAGCGCGCTGACTCGATGGTTCCCGAGCGAGAAGATAGCGATCTCCGAGGAGGCAAAGAAGGCCGAGAGGCCGATCAGGACGACGATGGCGAGGATTCCACCCGCTGTCACCGTCTCACGTGACAACACGTCGACTGCACCGTCGACCGGTGGCGCTCCCCCGGCGAGCACCGTCGACAGTAAATCGAGTACGACCGGATCGGATACGAACGGGATCATTGCCGGAACGTTTCGGTCCCAGCCGTATAGTTTCACTCGATGGTCGGCGCATGCTCCAGAACGTACAAACCCCGGGCAACCGTGTGCTGAAGTATGCAACTACTCGGCGTCGTCGGACCTTCGGACTCCGGCAAGACAACGCTCGTCGAACGGATCGTCGACCGACTGAGCGAGCGTGGTCAGGTCGCGACGATCAAACGCATGACGCACGCGCCAGCGATCGATACCGACGGGAAGGACACGCAGCGCCACCGGGCCGCCGGAGCGGCAACGACCTACGGGATAACCGACGACGATGGCTGGTTCGCCACCGGAGAAGAACGGACACTCGACGAGACGCTCGCCGAACTGTCGACGACCTACAACTACACGGTCGTCGAAGGGTACAGCGAGGCCGATCTGCCGCAGGTGGTCCTCGGCGGTCGTGATCACGCAGGGACCGCCATTGCGCGCGGCGAAGACGCTGACGCTATCGACGTCTCGGCCGTTGTCGAGCGGATCGAGGAACTCGAACCGTTCGAGTCGCTCGAATCGCTCGTGGCCGAAGCGAAACGCGCGCCGGAAGCCGAACGCGCTGGCGCAATTGCCACGTTTACCGGGCGTGTCAGAGCCAAAGACGGCGACGAGGACGCCCCGACGGAGTACCTGCAGTTCGAAAAGTACGACGGGGTCGCCGACGACCGGATGGCGACGATCAGCGAGGAACTGGAGTCCCGTGAGGGTGTCCAGCGTGTGTTATTGCATCACCGGACCGGCGTCATCGAGTACGGCAAAGACATCGTCTTCGTCGTCGTCCTCGCTGGACACCGAGAGGAGGCGTTCCGCACCGTCGAAGACGGCATCAACCGCCTCAAAGACGAGGTACCGTTGTTCAAAAAAGAGGTCACGGTCGACGAGGAGTTCTGGGTCCATCAGCGGGGATAGTGCCGTCGCGGGCGCGGTGACAGCCCGGACCAGCAGCTGGCCGAGACCCCTCGATCCCATCATTATCCGCTCGTGTCAGTTACTAACAGACTATCCTGTGGAAATGTCCAATTACTAGTTCAGAGGGCATTTTAAAATGTCTTGTAGATTATGAGGGCGTTATGAAATGTTTGGGCGGGCTGTAAAAGGTCTACTATTACTGGTAAAATCGGCAAATCGGACCGAAACAGGTCGAAGTAACCTCCCTTTATAACATATCCCGGATGGGTAGATGGAATCAGGTGGTATCAATGAGCGCAACTCCACAGCCCTCCACGAACGACGATCCGCAAAACAACCGTACCAAAGAAGAGCGCCTTCGCGAGTACCTTGCGGAGAAAGCCAACGATGGCGAGCTCTACTTCAAGGGCAAGTTCATCGCGGACGAGGTCGGTCTCTCGCCCAAGGAGATCGGTGCTCTGATGGTCAAGCTTCGGGACTCCTGTACGGATCTGGAAGTCGAAAAGTGGTCGTACACGAGCGCGACGACGTGGCGTGTCGAACCTGCTTGAGCCTGTCGCCCTACCCCGCGCCGTGGACTCTTTAACCGTGGCCAGCGTTATGATCAAATAGATGCACGCGACGGAGTCGCCCGATGTCGGCCCGCCACTATCGGCGCTTACTGGTCGCTTTCACGTCCACGAAGTACGTACCGAGGATGACCGTATCGAGTACTACGGAGTACCGCTTGTCTCCTACGAGGATCTGCTTCGCGAACTGTGGCCGGTGTTCAACGACGCCGGATACAGGATTAGCTTCAGTAGACGGGGGCGGACCGACGTCATCGTTGCGGAACCGATCGATACTGGAGTGGATGGAATCCCGTGGATGAACGTGGTACTGTTGCTCGCCACGATCGTCTCGACACTGATCGCGGGCGCACTCTGGTTTCATATCGATCCGTCCGACGGCGTCTTTGCCGTATTAGAAGCCTGGCCGTTTACCGTCGCGTTGCTCACCGTACTCGGCATCCATGAACTGGGACACTACGTGATGAGTCGATACCACGGCGTCAACGCGACCCTGCCGTACTTCATTCCGATCCCCTCGATCATCGGGACCGCAGGAGCGGTCATCAAAATGAGCGGACCGATCCCGGACCGTCGTGCCCAGTTCGATATCGGCGTTGCGGGGCCGCTTGCGGGCCTCGTTGCGACCGTGATAGTCACTGCGATCGGGCTGACGCTCGATCCGATGACGGTGCCGGCGGAGTTCGCCGAAAGCGACAACGGAATCACGGTTATGCTCGGACACCCGCCACTGCTGGAACTCCTCGCGAGCGCGCTCGGCGAGTCGCTGTATGCCAACGATCCGATGCGGAGCGTCCACCCGGTCGTCATCGGCGGCTGGGTCGGCATGTTCATCACCTTCCTGAACATGATCCCGGTTGGCCAGCTCGACGGCGGCCACATCTCTCGGGCTATGTTCGGTCAGCAAATGGAAGCTGCGGCTGCGGTGGTCCCGTGGGCACTGTTCGGGCTCGCTGGATACCTCTACTACGGCGCTGGCGTGAGCTTCGGCGGCTCCTTCATATGGCTATTCTGGGGGCTGATCGCACTGTTTTTCGTCGCTGTCGGACCCGCACAACCCCTTTCGGAATCGGCGCTCGGCCCGAAACGGATGGCTGTCGGTATGCTTACGTTCTTGCTTGCAGCGCTGTGTTTCACGCCGGTCCCGTTCGAGATCATCGGCTGACTCACCCGTGTGTGTAGCCTCGATCAGGCAGCGGCTTCCCGTCAAGCAGTACGTCCTGCTCTGTGACCTGGCCGACCCGACTGATCGGTACCGGTGAGCGCTCGGCGACGGTGTCGACGACGTCCTCCGGTACAGTAAATACGAGCTCGAAATCCTCGCCGAAAAAGAGAGCCGCCTCTCGGCGCTCGTCCTCACTGCCCGCTACCT
>SL_4KL_010_BRINEDRAFT_10001393_pt1 | contig 13355 bp, 8 predicted proteins | sample SodLak_010_BRINE_2_FD_10664 | JGI IMG/M metagenome (IMG submission 10664)
AGTACAACTTGATTTTGATTGTCTTGATCAAGTGCAGCATTAACAGGTTGAACTCCGTTCAGCTCAAAATCTGATGTTTGAATGGATGTTTCATCCACCTGTTCTGTAAAAGCCGCCCTAAGGCTATTTCCGGTTTCAACATCTATAGATGAAATTTTAAGGGGTTCAATTCCGTCTCTAATTATTATATTATCAAAAAAGAAATTTTGAGCACGTGTGACTGTGTAATTAGTTATGAAGCCAAAATAAGAGGATTCTGTATGAGTGTTGTCGGTTGCAGTTTCAACGAAATGTGGCAAAGAACCATATCCTTCTGATTCATATAGACTCCATTCACCATCTTGTTCTCGAGTAATTTTTACCTGGTATGGGCCACCACCTGAAATATCCAGCTCTCCTGTAAGTATTTCAGTTGCATTACCATCGGTAAAACGGAACAATCTAAAAAAGTTCGGTGATGAATTTTCACCAGTTCGGATTGCATATCCGTTTACATCGCCATCTAAATTTTCACGGTCTGATATAAGATAAATAAACCCTCGGTTGCTGTTGGAAGGAGGGAAGTCTTGGTCAATGAAAAATTCCCAGGTTCCGTAGGCTGTGGTTGATGAAGTTCGGAGCTGTGAACTTCCGGCCTCACTGTCGTCTAACCGCAGCAGGGTATTTCCATCGTCATCAATGAATGTGAAGTTGCCAAGATCCCCGGTCCATTCGGGATTCTGAGTCAGATCTTGATCTTCAAAATCATCATCAACGACAATAACTTGAGCCTTTAAAGTAGAGATAGGCAACAGAAGAAATATGAAAAGCGGTAGCAGTTTAGGCATATGAAGTTCTTTTAACAATGGGGGAGAAAGAACTTAATAGATATCGATATCAGCGAATTAAAAGAAAAAGCCGGAGGTTCATTTCCGGCTTTTTTAGAAGGACATTTTGAGAGTGTTGCTCTGCACTCTCAATTTTATGTCTACGTGTATCGTGTTCTCATATGTATGAACACGCTCAAGACAATTCCTTACACTTTTTGAATAAAATTCTGTAAGTGCATAATAAATAGCGGCTTGAGGGTTTTCTTGAGGCTGTTCAGAGTTTTTTAAATCCGTAAAATCTACTTTGAATAGGTAACAGTTGAGCGAGATTCCGAAAAACTCTACTTGATGAAGCCTTTTGCAGCAAGCAGCTCACCGTTCAGAATGGCTCCTCCGGCAGCTCCGCGCACGGTGTTGTGCGCCATCGCCACGTAGGTTATATCCAGCACGTTGGCTTCTCGAATTCGGCCCACGGCGGTACGCATTCCTCGCTCACTATCGGCGTGGAGCCTCGGCTGTGGATACCGATCATCATCATGATAGAAGATGGGATATTCAGGCGCTGAGGGAAGGCCGTACTGAGCTATAGGGCTCTTCCAATTTTTGACGGCATTGATCGCCTCCTGGGCAGATTCAGGCTTTTTTTTCAGCCCAACTGTTACGGACAGCAGGTGACCATTAATGGTAGGAACCCGAGTGGCTGTTGATTGAATTGGAATTTCAGCATGAGTAAGTTTTCCACCGGACAGGGTGCCGAGAACTTTCAGCGGTTCGGCATGAATTTTTGGCTCTTCACCGCTGATGAACGGCATTACATTCCCCAAAATATCGAGGCTTGGCACACCGGGGTATCCGGCTCCCGAAATAGCCTGCATGGAAGTTAAAATGACGCTCTCAATTCCAAACTGGTCGTGAATTGGTTTTAGCGACATCGATAGGGGAACAGCTACACAATTTGGGTTTGTAACGATCCATCCGCTGCCATCGTCGGTAAATTTCTGCTCTTTTATGAGCTCAATATGTCCGGGGTTTACTTCCGGAACCAATAAAGGGACGGTCGGATCCGTACGGAAATTGCGGGCATTACTGATAACGGGAATTCCGGCTTTGGCAAACTCGAGCTCAATATCGCCGGCAACGGAGGCATCCATCCCGGAAAACACAAAATCCACATCCGAAAAGTCTGCAGATTTGCACTCGCGAACGGTTAAACTAGAAATCGGTTCAGGAATGGGCGATGGTTCAATCCAGTTGGCCGCTTCCTTATACAACTTTCCGGCAGAACGCGAGGAAGCGCCAACAGCCTTAATGGTAAACCAAGGGTGATCTTCAAGCAGACGAATAAATTTTTGACCAACGGCACCGGTGGCGCCAAGAACTCCAACATTAAAATCAGGCATAAAAAATCAGGTAATTTTAGGTCTGTGCCGGTAAAATAATAAACAGGCTCAGAGTGGTTGTGTTTCAAAAGTTAAAAAATGGGGGAGAAAGAATGTTGATACCCCATTTCAGCGAATAGAACGTTCGCTTTCAGCAAAGAATTCAAAAATAAGGAATCATTCCGACAATCGATTCATCAAAGGGCATATTTTTCCTATCTTTGTGCACTTCAAAAGAAATTGTAATTCAAGACTGAAAGTCGACTAACAGAACCACATTTTATGTCAGCTAAAAATTTAGACAGCCTCGATAAAATTGTCTCTCTATCCAAAGCGCGTGGATTTATTTATCAATCCTCAGAAATTTACGGCGGGCTTTCTGCCGTTTACGATTACGGCCCGCTGGGGGTAGAGCTGAAGCGGAATATTGAAGAGCTTTGGTGGAAATCGATGACGCAGGTACACGACAATATTGTTGGGATTGATGCTGCCATTTTTATGCACCCAAAAGTGTGGGAAGCGAGTGGTCACGTTGATGGCTTTAACGATCCGATGATTGATGATAAGCAGTCGAAGAAACGGTATCGGGCCGATATGATTATTGAAGAGCATATTCTAAAACTTCGGGAGAAGGGGAAGGAGGATAAAGCAGACGAACTGCAGCAAGAGCTGGATACCACCGGAACGCGAGAAGGATTGTGCGAAGACTTGCACGAAATTATTATGCGGGAAGAGATCCGTGCACCGGAATCGGGGGCATTTGACTGGACCGAAGTGCGACAGTTCAACCTGATGTTTAAAACCCATTACGGAGCAACCTCATCGAATGATGAAGATGCGATCTACTTGCGACCGGAGACGGCACAGGGAATTTTTGTGAACTATAAAAATGTAATGGATACCGCCCGCGTGCAGGTGCCGTTTGGAATTGCACAGATCGGTAAAGCATTTCGGAACGAGGTTGTTGCAAGACAGTTTGTATTTCGAATGCGAGAGTTTGAGCAGATGGAGATGCAATATTTTGTAGAGCCGGAAACAGATGGTGAGAGCTATGACGAGTGGCTGGAGAAACGATTAGAGTGGCATAAAGAGATTGGAATTCGGGAAGAGAATTTGCGCGTCGCCGATCATCCCGAAGATAAATTGGCGCACTATGCCCGATCTGCTGCAGATATTGAGTATCACTACCCAATTGGCTGGCAAGAAGTGGAGGGAATTCATAACCGTACCGATTTTGACCTCGGTCGACACCAAGAGTACTCCGGTAAGAAGATGGAGTATTACGATCAAAAAGAGCAGAAACGGTATATTCCGTATGTAATTGAGACGTCTGTTGGACTAGATCGAACCACCTTGATGGTGCTTTGTGACGCGTACCGTGAGGAGGAGGTGGATGGCGACTCCCGAACTGTCTTGAAACTGCATCCCAAATTGGCCCCTACCAAAGTGGGGATTTTTCCACTGGTGAAGAAGCCTGAGCTTAAAGAAGTGGCTCGGAAAATTGAAGAAAATCTGAAGCAGGATTTTACCGTTCGGTATGATGAATCCGGCTCTATCGGGAAACGGTATCGCCGGCAGGATGAGGCGGGAACGCCATTCTGCGTAACGGTAGATTTTGACGGCTTGGATGATGATACTGTAACAATTCGCTATCGCGATGACATGAAGCAGGAGCGTGTTAAAGTGGATCAGCTCGAGACGGTTATTCGAAATCGAATGAAGAGCTGGAAGCCGGAGTAGAGAGAATTCTCTGAAATTATATTTCCCGGTACTTTTGAACGGTCCCCGATGCGCTCGGGGCAGGCGGCAGTACCAAAAACCCGCCGGGCGACTGATACGCTCCGGCTGTATCGCGGTGTTTCTCTCTCGACCGGCGAAGTATACCTTCGCAACATCAACGCTCGGTTATAATTCTAAGAGATATCTTTGAGGTAACTCCCCTTCCCACGAAAAGCACGTGGGACTCTCCGCCGGCCGGCGGAGAGACTAATGGTCCACCCCTTTTTATAGTATGTTTAGATTGAGACCCGGTATGATAGCTTCCTGCGGTCTCGGCCGCACCGCTCTGCTGATCGCCTTCACGTATCAGAGGCCGGGGTTTAAACTCCCCAATAACTATTATACTAATACACCAATAAACTAATCCGCTACACCAACCAGGGAGTTAAGCCAGTCTATGAGGGCTTGTTGGAACTCTTCATTGAATTCTCTGTCGAGCATACCGTACTCTCCGGGCATACCGGAATTGGCGGTTTGGAAAAGATGATTTACCTCCTGTATTTCAATGATTTCCGTATCATACGGACGATTTAGCTCACGTAGCGCGGTAATATTTGGGGAAGGAAGTACCTGGCTATCTTTTTCGCCATAAATTGCAAGAACCGGAATATCGAGATCTGCAATAAATGAACCGGGGTCTACTTCTATAAAGGATTTGAACCATCGGCTTTTGGATCCCTCGAGTTGGCGATCAATTTGGCTTTGAATAAAGTCGTTCATGTCGCCGAGTGCTTCTCGTTGTACTTCGGGAAGCTCATCAATTTGCGCGCGTAAACGCTCTTCGAGATCTTTTTCGATCTCCTCCCAGCCGCTTCCTTCTCGTACGACTTCATAGAGTCTGGTTTGGAACTCTAAGTTCTGTTCAACGATGTCATCCGGAACACCCTGCTCCTCGGAGATTTTTTGAACCTGTTGATTAATGATTTGATCTCCCGGCATGGTTGGGGATGCCATCAAAACTAATCCGGAGAGAGATAGATTTTGTGCTGCTATGGATGAAGTGACGCCTCCTTGACTGTGACCAAGTAGCAGGATATGATCAAAAGTTGAATCGTGATCGTTTATGAAATAATTGGCGATACCGACCAGATCGTCTCCCAGTTCGTGGAGGGTTGCGTCTACGTCTCCGGTAGATTTTCCGACTCCGCGATCATCAAACCGAAAACTATGGTATCCATGATCCGAAAGCAGCTCAGCTAATTTTTTGAAAATTTCAAAACCGGCAACAGAACTATTACGATCTCGTGAGCCACTGCCGCTGGCAAATATCACCAGGGTAGATTTAGCGTTTGATGCGGGCGATACGAGGTTTCCTGTCAGTGTATGTCCATCCAGTTCAATCGAAATTTCATTCTCCTGCAACTCACTGCCGTTATTCGAACGAACGCGATCGTTCCGCTCTATAGAAAAAGGGAAGGAGGCACCGCTCTGGGTAAATGTGCCATTAATGGCGGGAGGATTCTCCCGGGTGATCGGTGCAGAGAATTCGGCTGTACCGGTTCCGGTTTGAAACTCAAACTTTAGGGAGTCAGCGTTTAATAGGGTGACATCTATCGGCAGGTTAAATGCATTCTGCTGTGGAATATTGATGGAGCCATCTACTATCCCATCGGCCGACATAAATGTTAGAGAAATTCCGAGTTCGTTGCCGTCTATCTGTATCGATCCACGCCAGTCGCCATCGATGGGTGATGGGGGTTGCGCGCTCACAAAAAAAGGAGTTGCAAAGAGTAAAAAGAGGAATAATCGCATTCGGGTGCTGAAATTTTAAGGTGTTTGGAACTCGTTGCAATAACGAATTTGGGTCTATAATAATGTATCGCGATATGGGGAATCTTTCAGCATTGAAATTAAAAATAAAAAACCCGTTACAGATTTCTGTAACGGGCTCATAATTAAAGGTGGAAGGAGTTCTGCTTAGTCGGTTTGTGCAACTCCGATAACGCCACAACCCAAGCGAGCACCTGCATCGCCTACAGGCTGGCTTACAAGATCATCTTCGTCGGCGTGTACAATCAACCCGCGGCCTAGAATAGAGTCGATGCCATCGAAGGATAGCTTTTCATCAACATAGTTGACTTCTGCCAATCCGTTTTCATCGGCGGGGAGATTACCAAGGTCGCCTACGTGGCGATCTTCATCAGTTGGGGCACCGTGCTCGCTGCCGTGTGGGTCAAAGTGGCCTCCGGCTGATGTACCATCACTTGATGTGCAGTCGCCAAATTCGTGGATATGAAACCCGTGGAGGCTTTCTGCATCAAGCCCGTGTACTTCTGCATGAACTCGAACTCCGTCATCTTCGCGGGTGAATCGTACAACGCCGCTGATATCATTTCCCTCGGTTGGATGGATGACAGCAACAAGTTCATCAAACTCTGGGGAATCATCATATTCACTGTGTTCATTTGTTTCCATATCGGCTTGGGCGCACCCTATAAACAAGAGTGGTACAAATAGTAATGTAAGTAAGTATCTCATAGTTGAATGTTGTTTATTGATTAGCATTTTGTGGTTTAGTGAGTGATTCTTAAAGATAAATTTTGCTCCACTGAGCAATCAAGTCACCGGTATATTTGCTGTACGTAGTATCGCTAAGCAGGTGATTGGCTTCGTGGAGTGATATAAAACTTTTGGGATGCTTTGCTTTTTGATAGAGTCGGGCAGCATTATCTATACCGACAGTTTTATCGAGAGGAGCATGGAGGATGAGTAGTGCCCGGTTCAGATTTTCAATTTTATCCTCCATCGTAGTACTCTTGAGGTCGTCCAAAAACTGTTTTTTAATCTTGAACTTTCTTCCGGCAAGTGTTACTTCTGCTTCCCCAGTCTGTTCAATCTCATCAATATTCATGGAGAAGTTCTCTTTAACATGCTTGGGGTCGGCCGGGGCCCCAATAGTAGCTACGGCTTTTACAGAATCGATCTGCGTGGCAGCGTGAATAACTGCAGCACCACCCAGAGAGTGGCCAACCAGCATACAGGGAGCCTCATACTCTTGCTCCATAAATTCAGCGGCCGCCACAAGATCTTCTACATTCGATGAGAAGTTCGTGTTGGCAAAATCTCCCTGGCTATTCCCGAGGCCGGTAAAATCGAACCGAAGAGTTGTAATTCCGTTTTTCGCCAGGGCGGTTGTAATATGGCCAACAACTTTCAGGTTTTTTGAACAGGTAAAACAGTGGGCAAAAATAGCGTATCCTTTCACCTCTTCTTGTTCGGATATATCAATTCGCCCGGAGAGTGTTTCTCCAAGGGCGCCTTTAAATTCTACGGACTTATTTTTCATATATAATTAATTTTTAATGGCATTATACACTACATTTTTTAGGAAATGAAAATTCAGTTTTGGAAAGAACCATGTCTGCGTTATCATCATTTAACAAAATCCTATTCTTTTTTCTTGAATGCTACCGTGTTTAAGGGGAGTTTAGAGAGTATTAATTTTAAATGAGAATCAAATCACATGCTACAAACTACTACCATTACAAAAGCTCTTATCGGGTTGATGACCGCCCTGCTGCTGACCGGCTGCGGGATATTCAGCTCGTCGGAAGATCGTACGGATCAACCTCCGCAAGATCGCCGTGCCATGGCTCAAAACGATAATGGCGGAATTCAGCCATTTAGCGAGGTTATCGACGAAAGTTTTGATAAAGATGAAGGCCTGTTTAACGTTTATACAGACCGAGATGATGACAAATATTACTACGAAATTCCTGATACTCTTCTCGGAAGAGAGATGTTGATGGTTTCGCGGATTGCCCAAACCGCTGATGGAATTGGTTACGGTGGGGAGCGTCTCAGCAACCAAATTCTGCGTTGGGAGCGACGAGGCGATAATATTCTGCTAAGACGTGTATCATTCGAGAATACTGCAAATGATACACTTCCCATTTACGAAGCGGTAAGGAACTCAAATTTTGAGCCGATTATCTATTCGTTCGATATAGAAGCGCTGAATGAAGACTCAACCGGAACGGTAATTGATGTCACCAATCTGTTTATGACAGATGTGCCGGCGCTTGGGCTACAGCAGAATCAGAGAACAGAGTACCAGATTCGGCGTCTTGATGGAAGTCGAACGTATATCGACAGAATTAATACCTTTCCTGAAAATGTGGAAGCACGGCACCTGGTTACATACGAAGCCACAAATCCACCATCAAATGCATCAACAGGGACAATATCGCTGATGGTAAACCACAGCATGATTTTAATGCCGGAGGAGACCATGCAGTCTCGCCGAATGGATCAAAGAGTGGGGTACTTTAGCGTAACCCAGCGTGATTATGGCAAGGATGTGCATCGAGCTGAGCAGGTATCAAACATTACCCGTTGGAACCTGGAGCCGAGAGAAGAAGATAAAGAGGCGTACCTGCGCGGTGAGCTTGTGGAGCCGAAAGAGCCGATTGTATTTTATATTGACCGAGCAACTCCCGAACGGTACCGTGAGTGGTTAATTAAAGGTGTAGACGACTGGCAGGTGGCATTCGAAGAGGCTGGGTTTAAGAACGCCATTATTGGTAAAATGGCGCCATCACCTGATGAAGATCCCGAGTTTAACCCGGAAGATGTTCGCTACTCCATGATTCGATATTTTGCATCACCTATTCCGAATGCGTACGGGCCGCACGTGCACGATCCGCGTTCCGGTGAGATTGTAACATCCAGCATTGGCTGGTATCATAACGTAGCAAGCCTGCTGCGAAACTGGTACTTCATTCAAACAGCGGCTGCCAACCCCGAAGCACGCGCCATCGATTTTGATGACGATGTAATGGGCGAGCTAATCCGTTTTGTTTCTGCACACGAGGTAGGGCATACGCTGGGACTTCCGCATAATTTTGGGTCAGCCCACGGCACCCCGGTGGATTCTCTGCGATCCCCTTCCTACACCGACAACCACGGACCGGCACCATCTATCATGGATTATGCACGGTTTAATTACGTGGCACAGCCGGATGATGGCATTACCAACTTCCTGCCAAGAGTGGGAGAGTACGATAAGTGGTCTGTAAAATGGGGATACACATGGATGGGCCACCTCTCTGAAGAAGAGCAGCGGCAGAAGCTGAATGAATGGATTGTAGAGCGTGCCGATGACCCGCGATATTTTTACGGCCGCCAAACGGCTAACCCAATTGATCCACGCTCACAACGTGAAGCTGTTGGTGATGATGCCATGCGCGCAAGTGAATATGGCCTCGCAAACCTGCAGGTGATTACCGATAACCTGATTGAGTGGATTGAACGCGAAGGGGAAGATTTCTCCCATCTTGATGAACTCTACTCCAACGTGATTGGCCAATGGGCACGATACATGGGACATGTAACGGCATATATTGGCGGTGTTTATGAAGATCATAAAACATTCGACCAGGAAGGCGCTGTTTACACTCCTGTAGAAGCATCAGAGCAGCGACGAGCCATGGAATTTCTGGAGCGTCATGCATTTACAGCACCTACATGGGTTTATAACGATGAGATTTTAAGCCGTATTAACCAGGCTGATTTTGTGGATTCATTCCGGGGACAACAGGTAACCGTACTGAATGATGTTCTTGATCCACAGCGGATTGCACGACTTATTGAATACGAAAACCGCGCTGAAGGCGTCTACTCTCCATATGCATTTATGGATGATGTACGTAGTGCTATCTGGAGTGAGCTCGACGGAAATGAAGCTATTGGCGTATATCGCAGAAATCTGCAGCGTGCGTATATCGAACAGCTGGAAAGCTTGATGACAGATGAACTTCCATCGGTATCGCCCCAGTTCCGGAGTTTCTTTGGGTGGACGCAGGTAAACGTAAGCCAGTCCGATATTCGGCCAATGGCGCGCGAACAGCTCGAAGAGTTGATGTCTGACATCGAAAGCACGAAAAACAGTGTTTCAGACCGTGCTACTCGTGCACACCTTAACGACAGTGAACGCAGAATTGATGCAATTCTGAACCCCTGATCAACGAGTTTTCATAATACATTCAAAAGCCGCACTCTTAACGGGGTGTGGCTTTTTTTTGGCAGGTGAGAGAGGTTATATCGTAGAGAAGCTTTGGGAGAGGTTCATGTCCACTTTTTGGGAAACCCCGGAAATGAATAACAATATTCAAGAAATAAAAAAAAGTCACGCCGAATCTCGGCGTGACTCTAAATGAAATAATAAGCCGACTGATTTTAGTAACCGGAAGTTTGTTCTTCTTGGCCGGGTAAAATTACAGCGTCAATAATATGTACAACACCATTAGATGCCTCAATATCAGCGGTAGAAACTGATGCGTCATCCACGGTAACACCGTAGCTGCTTACTCCAATAGATACTGAAGATCCCTGTACAGTTTCGGGGTACATCCCGTCACTAAGGTCATCAGACATCACTTTGCCGGGCACAACATGATAGGTAAGAATATCTACCAGCATATCTCTGTTGCCCTCTTCAAGAAGGCTTTCAAGCGTACCTTCCGGTAGTGCATCGAAAGCTTCGTTGGTAGGGGCAAAAACCGTAAATGGGCCGTCTCCCTTTAGCGTCTCAACTAATCCGGCAGCTTCAATAGCTGCAAAAAGAGTTGAAAGTTCATCCGTTTCGGAAGCAAGTTCAACGATATCTTTGTCGTGATTGTGAACGGTCTCACTCTTGTTGAATGGTGCCATTGCGAGAATGGCTATTCCTAAAACTGCGAGGAATAGGAATTTTAGTTTATTGAGTAACATAATTGTTCTATTTAATTGGGGTTAAGGATTCATCGAGTTATTTACCCGTGAATCTTATGGATTAACAGCACGGAGATTCGCTTCATTCCTAACTTTCAGAGGCTTAATGGAGAGTTGGTTTGTATATTAAGGTATTGTGCTTAGAAGACTTAGATAGAATTAGCAACAATCTGTGAACATTAGAATTTAGGAAAGCAAAGCCGAACCGGGGTGAGGTTTCGGTTTGATGGGGAGTTGGAATGGATATATTGGCTCGAAACAGGAATGGTTGATTTAATCTGAAAAGGTGACGACAGGATTTATTCCCAGCCCTTTTCACCAATCAGCGGCACAAATTTAAATTGCTTTAGTTGCTCTTCTTCATATTCATCTTCAGACACTCGTCTTATTCGAGTCATTGTTTGCACTTCTTGATCGCCCACAGGTACAATCAACACACCCCCAATATTGAGTTGTTGAATGAGCTCCTCCGGGACCACCGGCGCACCGGCCGTAACAACAATTCCGTCATACGGTGAATAGGCCGACCAGCCGAGCGTGCCGTCTCCGTACTTTAACCTGGGCCGGTATCCAAGCTCTTGAAGAATTTCGCGAGCTTTATGGTAGAGCGCTTCGTGGCGTTCTACGCTGTAAACATCCGCTCCCATGTGGCATAGAATAGCCGATTGATAACCTGATCCGGTACCGATTTCGAGAATTTTATCTCCCTTTTCAACCTCCAAAAGTTCAGTTTGGGCCGCAACAGTGTAGGGTTGAGAAATTGTCTGCCCGCTGCCGATAGGAAGCGCACTATCTTCGTACGCCCGGTTTTCGAGAGCCGTATCTACAAAAATATGGCGGGGAGTTTCCTGTATCGCTTTGAGAACTCGTTGATCCTTTATCCCTTTCTTACGAATCTGATCGACAAGTTTTTTTCGCCGGCTCGAAAATTTTCGATGTGTTGCTTTTTTATTCACGATTTGTCCCGAAATCATCAGCTAATTGAAATGATTTAGGAACATATTAAAAAGATTACTGCCAATCGAATAACCTTTTAAAATTAACCGGAATAAATCAGCATTGTATTTAACCACAATGCTTGTATTTTCAATCGATCAATGAATTAAATATCTCGTATGATTTCAAAAAAGTGGTTACTGATTGGCTCTGTTGCCATTCTCTCTATTTTAATTGCAGGATGGACTGATATTCTTGCCTGGAGCGATGCCGACGGCGAATCTGCCGTAATGTATGGAACCTGGGTTAGTTTGATTCCTCCACTTGTTGCAATCGGTCTTGCACTGATTACGCGCGAAGTTGTGCTCTCTCTCTTTGCCGGAATTTGGGTTGGTGCGCTGTTTGTCGTCGGGTTCAACCCTATAGACAGTACCGTGGAGTCACTCGATCTGCTGATTGCCGCCCTGGTTAATGCCGATCATATTGCCATCATCGTATTCAGTCTTCTCTTGGGAGGGATGGTTGGCGTGATGTCGCGCGGTGGCGGAACGCAGGGAATTGTTGATGTTCTCGGTAAATTTGCCACAACCCGGAAGAAGGGGCAGCTCTTCTCCTGGTTTTCAGCACTCTTTATCTTTTTTGATGATTATGCCAACACGCTGATTCGTGGAAACGCACTGCGTCCAATGACCGATAGGCTGAATATTTCCCGCGAAAAGCTGGCCTATATTGTTGATTCCACCGCGGCTCCACTTGCAGTAAGTGCCGTTATAACTACCTGGATTGGTTTTGAAATTACACAGATACAAAACTCTCTCTCCAGCCTCGCTGAACAAACCACGGATGCAGCGCTGGCCACACAACTCCAGGCCGGTGCCGATAATGCCTTTATTATATTTCTGCACTCTCTGCCTTACCTCTTTTACCCGATTTTAGCACTCGCTTTTGTGCTGATGACCATTGTAATGAAAAAAGAGTTTGGCCCAATGTTGACGGCCGAACGCCGGGCCTATTCCGGTGGTGGAGTTATTCGGGAAGGGGCCATGCCGGCAACCGACACCAGTCTCGATTCTCTTCAGCCCGAAAAAAATAAACCTAAAAGGTGGTATAACGCTGCTCTGCCGGTAATTTCTGTTATTCTTGTAGCGCTTTGGAGTTTGTACAGTACGGGGTCTGCAGCACTCGAACCCGGTGAGAGTGGAATTACCTCCATCATTGGAAATGCCGATCCGTTTGCGGCACTTCTCTGGGCTTCATTTACTGGTTGTGCAGTTGCGATCGCGCTGGTGGTGTTTCAAAAGATATTAACAGTAAACCAGGCACTGGAGTCATGGGTAGGTGGAATGCAGTCAATGCTCATGGCGGTTGTTATTTTAATCCTGGCGTGGGGCCTCGGCGGGGTGACCCAGGAGGTGGGAACCGGAACTTATCTCGCATCCCTGCTTGAAGATTCCCTGCCGTTGTCGATCCTTCCCGGACTGGTATTTTTTATTGCTGCAGTAACAGCGTTTTCAACCGGTACTTCATGGGGAACCATGGCGATACTTTTCCCCGTGGTAATTCCGCTTGCGGTAGCGATGGGAGCCGGCGTTGGATTTGCCGGAGGTGAGAACTACGGAATTCTGCTCGGCTCAGTCAGTTCTGTGATGGCCGGTGCGGTATTTGGTGATCACTGCTCCCCAATTAGTGATACCACCGTGCTGAGTTCGATGTCATCTGCCTGCGATTTGATTGACCACGT
>SL_4KL_010_BRINEDRAFT_10001394_pt1 | contig 13350 bp, 12 predicted proteins | sample SodLak_010_BRINE_2_FD_10664 | JGI IMG/M metagenome (IMG submission 10664)
GGTAGGCGTGGTAGCACTGTTGGCGAATCGGCCGGGGGGTTCCATCGGAGCGGTCAACAATTTCCCGGATTGCCGAGGCTGTGTAGCTGATCAAAAGTCGTTGAAGGACTTTCCGATGAGTCGGAAAAACACTGACCCCCCATAGACGCCTCTCCAGCAAAACAGTTAAGTAGCTGGTAGACAAGAGATACAATGTACTAACGTAGTACAGAGGGATATGGATGCCAAGAAAAAATCTAAAAGTCAGCGAGATCGTCCACGAAGAGCTCGAGGTTAGAAAACGACGAGACGAATCCTTCGATGACGTGTTGAAGCGGGAGTTAGAAATCATTCCGGGTACCGTAGGTGATTTGACCACCTACTATCCAGAGCCGCTTCAGAAGGAGGTGAAAAACATTCATAATTTGATAAGAAACCAAAATCGCTATGACGAGATCGTTACTGAAAAAGGCGACAGCTACGCCCTGAACTACGATTCTAAAAAGTCGGGTCGAACGATTATGCAGCTCCAGTTTGAAACTGCATCACGTCCAGAAGTCGACATCCGCTTTAGAAACGTACGGGGAGAACTCCAGTCAATTGGCCAGCTACTCCAACAAGAGGGTGACGAGCGTACTATCGTTGACCTAGAGTTTCTTCGCCCAGATACGGGTGATTTGATCGACGAGATCGCTCCCGAGATTGAGCGAATTGAGGGCGCAGAAAGTGGAATCAAAAGCATCGAAGAAGCGGCTTTTGAGAGGTGGGGTTAGATAACGATTGACATAATCGACCCCATCGAAGCGTATCGAAACCACAACACAATCGAATATCGGCCAAAATGAACACTCACAAACTACGTACGAAGCAGGAAGCGCATGAGGAGGCACTTTCTGAGAACCTCGACCGCCAATTTACCATTGGCGAACAATTAGATCTCATCATACTACAGAACCCACAAGAAAACAATGGCCGAGAAGCCTTTGCTCGTTACAAGGACATCTGTGTGTTTGTGTATCCAAACCGTATCTCTCTCCACTCTGGTTCCCAAGTCCGTGTTCGAATATCAGAAATCGGTGATAACCATCTCAAAGCTGTTGCACTTGCGTCACTCAGTTAGTAGTTCTTGCGTCAAATTGTACCGTTATATTTCAGTCGTATGGACTAACTAATCTCTCGTTATCGATCTGTAACACGGGTTATTATCGCTCCAGTGTTGCGAGTACACGTATATCTGTTTCAGAGTGGAACTCACGCTGGGTATGAGCACTGTTCTCCGTGAGAAAAGCTTCGACCTCATTAGCCAGTGACTCGGCATCTTTCCCATCAATGTGGATGATTAGCGTTGAACGTCCGGGTGTGCTGGTGTCGATAACGAGTGAGATCGTTTTGAATCCATCAGACTGTCTGTGAGACGCAAATTCATTGTCGACCTTGGCAGCGAGATCCTCAAGAGAATCGGGCGAATCAGGAGCCATAGACGCATTGTCGAGCGAAGGCGATTAAAAAGTGGGCAACTTGGAGTTGGTCGACTTAGTGTAGATGTCATGCTCATGAGATTCTGATCGAGTAAAAGCATAGCTCGATTAGGATATCCGCCATACCAGTCGGTCGGTCAGTTTTCCCATTGTTTACCGCAAAGCACGATACGCTCCGCTGTAAATGAAGGGTAACGGAATAGTATGCCGCCCTCGAATAACAAAGACTCAATGAGGTATGATGAAGATACAGGACGGTTCCAATTCGGACCAGATCTGAAGGCTAATATCGAAGAAAAGCTCAGCGATCTCTCCGAAGAGGAGTATGATCGACTGTTAGATCTTGTCCGTCTTGAGCCCACCAGCAACTCTAAGCTGATGAATCAGTGGGACATGGCTTCGGGAAGTAAGGTCCACCACTATCTAGAATCAGAGCTGAACCCATTCTATTACAGGGACGACGACAGCTACATTCGTGTGACAAAAGAGGCGAAAGATTTTGTCCGTGAACATAGTGGTCTTACTCAGTACGTGACAAAAGAATCAGACGGCTCAGAGGATATGTCTGAAAATATTCAAAACCGCGATCTTTTGATAGATATAGTGTCGGTAGCACAGAAACTCGGCCACCTTCCGGATGAGGAGGAGATTGAGAGGCATTCCGATTACTCTGTAGACCGGTTCCGTGAGGAGTTTGGTGGTCTGTTCGAGGCTTGCCACGAGGCAGGTATCGTTCCGGACTCAGTTACAAAGAATGATTATACGGCGGCAAAGGAAGCAAAAGAAGAGCAGGAATCAAAGACGGAAAATAAAGACGAATCGGAGCCTGACTCATCACTAAGTGGTCCGTCCGAAGCAGAGCTTCTTGAGGAACTACTATGGGTCGATGAGGAGGTCGAGGGGATTCCGTATCCAGCGGATATGAACGAGTCTGGTGCTTTCACTGCCCATGATTATCAAAAGGAGTTCGGTTCTTGGGACGATGCGCTTGATGCTGCAGGTATTGATAAAGAGGAGCAATTGTTGGAGGATATGGCACGAGTAGCGGACAAAGTTGGTAAGGATATGAGTGCTCCTGAAATGAACGAGTATGGGCGTTACAGCTCCACGATGGCGGCCAGGTACTTTGGAAGTTGGAGTGAAGCTAAGGAGCAGTTCCAAGAGTGGAGCGAGGAGAAGGAAGAAGAGGAAGCATCGTCTGAGGAGTTCGACAATATGGTGAACGACCGGCTGGACGATATTCTCGGATAACCCCGTTACTGGTCGACGAGAACGTCTTCTAACCGGTCTTCCCACTTCTGGTCAGCTTCGTCGATAAATGCGAGGAGGTCGAACTCATCCTTTAAGCTGATATCTTGATCGATTGCTTCTACGCCAGCATCAGCGTATTGCAGAGCCAGTTCCCAGAGTTCGCTGTCGTCCGTATCTTCGTCGCTGTGTTCGAGTTCGATGAGTTTGTAGATGAACTCTATTCCTTCCCGGTATTCGTTTTCAGAAGATCCACCGACTCTGTTTACCTGGATGAAGTCTTGAGAGTAACTACCTTCGGACTCAGTGCGGGGATTGTCTCGGAGATACCCGAGTACTAGACCCGCTGTGAACAGTTCGTAGTTAGTGTCGAAGGGATAGTCGTTCTCGTTGTTTATTTCGACGTTGTCGTCTTTACGGGCGGTCCGCAACACCATATTCCGGTAGATGTCGAAGCGGGCCGTTTTGAGCCGTCTGGAGGTGGTAGTACTCATTTAGCGAGCACCCGCTTAAGTTCGGTTGCTGATTCAATGGGGCTGACTTCTGAGGATTCAGGATCGTCTTCCCGCTGGTGAATCTCAAGGTGGCTGGCGATGTTATCTCCCATTTGCTCAATGTCTTCCTCATCAAGTTCACCGGGCTGGTAGAGAATGACCACTTGGTCACGGAAATTGGGGAAGTAGTCGATCAGGTTTTCTTTGTGTTCAGGGTCAAGCCTGCCGATTGGAGTGTCGATAACAACGGGTGCTTCCCGGGCGGTGAACTTGTTTAGTCCTGCGATGAAGGAGTAGGCGATGATTTGACGAGCGCCTTTGCTGGGATTCTGCTCTTCGATGTCTCGATCTCCGGAGATCGTCTTGACGTCGAGTTCGTAGTCTTTGCTGATGGTGAGACCTTCGTAGACATCGTTCTTGTTCGTGAGCTCTTCGAAAATCTTGGAGGCGTGTTTCTCGACGCTTTCACGCTGGGTCTCGACATACCTGTCTCGGATTTCTTCCCAGGCATCAGCACACTCATCGGAGAGCTTCATCAGTGTGCGGTAGCGCTGTTCCTCTTCGTCCGCGGCTTCCATCGAGTTGACTGTCTGCTCCAGTTCTCGTTTCTCTTCTTCGAGTTCGTCTATCTCTTCTTCCAGGTTATCAATTGTAGTCTTCAAGCCGCCGATTTCTTCGTCGAGAGTCTCTTTAGTGCCTTGTAGAGATTCGGCTTCTTCGGCGGTGACCGTGGCTTCCTCGATTTCTCCTTCCAGAGTCTCTTTTTCCTCTTCGAGGTCGCTGATGTCCTCTGCCAGACCCTCAATATCTTCTTGGATAGAGACGTACTCGCTCTTGGCTTGGCTGACGTTTAGGTTCTCAGGGTAGTCACCGGAAGTGAGGCATTCAAGATGGTCAGAGGCGAATCCTTGGAGTTCCGAGATGGTGCTCATCTCGTCGTTCTGCAGCTGCTCGAGGGTGTGTTCTAAGGTTTCCTCGGCGTCTTCGTCGATGTCAGCTCCGCAGAGGCAGTTATTTCGGTCAAGGAGGTACTCAATGGTGTCCTCCATTCCAGAGACGATGGACACGTCATAGTTTTCGATGGCGGCTTTTGCACCAATACCTATCATCAACGGACCGAGGCGGGAATGGAGTTCGCGGCGTTCGCTACCTTTATTGTCCAGCTTTTCCCGTAAACCCTTTTTTTGGTTGCTGCCTTGAATTTCTTTTTTGATTTCATTGACTCGGTCCTGCTTGTCGGCTACACCAGAGGCTTCAGCCAACTCGTCTTCGATCTGTTTACGGCGCTTCTCTTTCTTTCGAAGTTCTGTCTTAGCCGAGTCTATCTCTGTCTTTTTGGCCTCAATATCACTTTGGACACTACTGATATCCTCTGAAAGGCCTTGGAGTTCCTCCACGTCCTCTGCTTTGTCTTTCCATTTGTTCTGGTAGTAGTCCTTTCCCTCGTCTCCGAGGTCGTGGATTGCGTTTTGGATTTCTCGAATCCCGAGGACAGTTTCAATTGCTTCTCGGACATCTGCCTCGGAGTCGTTGTAGGATCCAGCGTACCGGTCGAGTTCCTCGCCATCAAAAAAGAAGAAATCTGAGGCACTTTCTGGCAGGATACCATTGATGAATCGGTTATATTTCTTGGCCGGGTCTTCATTCGGTGCCTGATTGATTACGGTCTCTTTCCCTTCGCTGACACTGGGCTTTCTGACAGTGACGTAGCAGGATTTCCAGTCTCGATCATCTGGATCATCAACTTGATCAAACTCAATGACTCTCTCAATCTCGTAGACGTTCTGATTGTGGGTAAATTCGAGAGTAACGCTGGTTTCGCCCAGACCTTCCATGGCAGCTTTCCGATTGATTACTTTCCGGCGTTTCTTGGATTTCCCAGTATTGCCGCCTTCAAATCCGTATAGGCAGAAACGCATGGCGGTAAAAAACGCAGTTTTACCTCGGTCATTCTTTGCACCCATAAGAATTAGAGGAGCGTCACTACTTGTTTGGAGGTCGACAGAGACCTCCTTATAGAAAGGCATGAAGTTCTTGATGATCGCTTTTTTGACCTTCATGACGTTATTCCATGCTCCATCCGTTATCGACGTAGTTCTCAAGTATCTGTCTTAATTCCGATGGAAGTCCCGCCCTCCGGTCCATCGTCACCATTTCTTTTTCGAGGACATAGATCTCTTTCAATAAATCTTCTGGGATATTTTTCTCGTCAGCCTGTTCAGCGATTAGCTTCTCAATTTCCGGGTCGATTTCTTCGTCGTTTGTACTCATATTAATGCTAAGTGCCCCAGTCCGTACGGTTCAAGTTGTTCTCGAAGCTCCTGTCGGATTTCTTCTTGATTGTCGGCAGAGTCCATAAGAACCCGGCTTCGATGGAGTTCCTTTTTTACAAATTCCCTGGCCGTGTTGTTACCTTGCTCTGCGATGAGGCCAGGCAACGTGATCATGTCATAGACCGATGCCTTCGATTTATCTTCACTTTTTCGGAGAACACGCCCCCGCCGTTGAATGAACTGTCTCTCATTACTTGAACTGGCGATGATGATTGCTGTCGGGCAGTCGGGTACGTCAACCCCTTCATCCAGACAGTTAATTGCCAGCAAGTAGTCTACCATCCCGTTGTTGAACTGGTAGAAAGCACTGGCTTTCTTGTCTTCGTCCATATCAGAGACGAACACTGCGTAGGAGTCTTCTCCCTTCTTCCGGTTCAGCTGGTCTTTGATTTGGTCAACCTGCTGGTTGTCCTCACAAAAGATAATTGCAGGCGTAGGGTGGTAAGTTTCGAGGAAGCGCCCGAATCGGTAGGGCTTATTCTCTGCCTTCTTCAGAATCTTGGCTCTGTCTCGGGAGAGTCGTTCTTGTTTTTCTCTGAGTTTTTGAACTGACTTGCTTGGGTTGTCGCTGTTGAGTTCGCTTGTGACTTGGCCGATTCGCTGGCTATAGCTTTTATATTTCTCGTATTCTTTTTCGTTGAGATCGCAGATTATGGGGTAGTAGTCGTAGCTGGATAGGTAGTTGTTCTCGATGGCTTCGGCAGTTTCGAATCGGAAGATGATATCGTCGAAGTAGTTCATAATCTTCCGGTTACCGGTGTCGTCGAATCTGCGTTCAGGCGTTGCGGAGAGACCTATACGTCGTCCTGCATCTATTTCGAAGAGTTGGCTGAAGGTATCTGCCCCGTATCTGTGGACTTCGTCAGCGACTATCTGAAGCCGATTTGGAGGGATACCGCGGAGGAAGCTTCGGAATGCGTCCCCGACTGCTGTGTGGATTGTCGTCAAGATGAACTGCTTAGGTCGGTCGTGGATTACATCCGTGCTTTCGGTTCGATATGGATTAACTAAGCGTAGCATCTCCTGTCGCCAGTCTGTTTCCCCGCTGCAGACGAGGATTTCGGCATCTTCAATCAACTCTTCGATGTCCTCTTTCCATTGATTAAGTAGAGTGGTAGTAGGGACAACGACGAGAGTGACTCTATTGTCGGCATCAAGGTTGGCAGCTGCTATTGCAGCTCTGGTCTTCCCAGTGCCAGTGGCTAATGCGAAGATACCGTGATAGTCGTTTGCGATCCATTCGTCTATGGATTGTTCCTGGTGCTCCCACAGCGAGATTTCCTCCTCTTCGCTTTCCCCGGTGTCGTCCTTGTTGAACAGCTCAAGGTCTGGGCGGCCCTCGACGGTTTCTGGACTATGCTCTTTCAGCCCGGATTCTACTGCGTCAGGAAGTTCTTTGACGGTTACTCGGGATTCCTCGTTGTTCCAGAGTTTGTTAAAGGATTCTTGTTTCTCCGAGGTCCGAATATCAAGGCCCGGCCACCAGTTGGTGTAGACATCAAACGATTCGAAGTTATCTGTCCACGCTAACTCGGTCTCGTTAATGGAGCCGAAGAAGGCCATCTGGTTTCCGTAGTTGTCTGAGAAGACACCGAGTTTCTCGTGGTAGTGGCTGAACGGATTGAGATCATCCGCATTGGTCATATAGGCGATACGGATTTCCAGCATTTCTTCTTCTAACATCCAGGCGAGGCATTTGAAACGATCTCGCTTCAAGTAATCCTCGAATTGTTCGGCTGAAAGCCCTCGGTGGAGAGCGTTTTCTAGAACTTCTTCCTCGTTGAGATCGGTTTCTGGTTCGGATGCCTGCTCCAGTACTTTGATATCTTCAGGTTTGAGACGGGGGCTGACGATCAGCCGCATTTTACCGTCGTTCAGAATCAGTTTGGAGATTCCTTGGGCGGCGAGAACCAGTGATTTGCTGTCGAAGTAGCCAGCTGCCCGGTCGTACTGATTCGCGTTTTTGAGGCAGGGTATGTAGAAATCATTCAGGATGTCGTCATTACCTGACCGGTAACTGTTTTGGAGGGAGATATTTCTGAGACCTTGATATTCATCTTCAATGGTCTTTTCAGAGGTTGTTCCGTCAGCCATTCTTGGGTGTTTGGAGAATGTTTGTCAGCTTATTTGTAGCTTCCGCAGGCGGGAGACGCTCCGAATAACCTGATCTGTGGCGTCCACGATTTCTTCCCTAGTGTTGTCTTTCCCGAGTCCGAACCTGACTGCGGAGTGCCAGCGTTCATCACTGCCACCAAGGGCTTGGAGTACGTGGGACGCTTCGACCTTGCCGGTTGTACAGGCAGACCCGGCTGAAACTGCTATCTCTGGTTGCAGATTCTGAACTAGGGCTTTGTTTTCGACGCCGAGGAAGCTAACATTCAGATTGTTGGGGATCTGCTTCTCTGGGTGGCCATTGAGAACGACGTCGTCGAGTTCGCTATTAAAACGGTCCCACATGTAGGACGTGAGTTTCTCGACGTGCTGATGGCGTTCGTCCATCTCTTGCTCGGCTAATTGTACTGCTTTCCCGATTCCGACGATGGATGGTACGTTGAGTGTTCCAGAGCGCCAGCCTCGTTCGTGGCCGCCTCCGTGGATAAGCGGGTCGAGTTTGACTTTGGGATTTCGGCGGCGGACGTAGAGAGCCCCTATGCCTTTCGGCCCGTAGATTTTGTGGGCAGATATTGACATCAGGTCAATCCCCATTTCTTCGACATCGATGGGGACATAGCCGACTGCTTGGACTGCGTCGGTGTGGAAGAAAACCTCGTTGTCTTTGGCGATTTCTCCGATTTCTTTGAGAGGTGCTATGGTTCCGATCTCGTTGTTGGCGGCCATTATCGAGATCAGGAGTGTGTCGTCTCGGATGGCCTCTTCAACCAGATCGGAGTCGATCAGACCGTTCTCGTCGACGGGAAGGTAGGTTACGTCGAAGCCACGTTCCTCTAGTGCTTCACAGGCTTCGAGTACGGCTTCGTGCTCGGTTTCCACGGTGATGATGTGGCTACCCTTGTTATTCCTCTCGGCGTAGTCAGCGACACCCTTGACGGCTAAGTTGTCGGACTCTGTTGCGCCACTGGTGAAGATGATCTCTTCCTTACGGCAGTTCAGAACCTCAGAGATCTGCTCCCGTGCTTGTTCTACGCCTTCCTTGGCTTTGGCTCCGTAAAGATGGTCGTCGCTGGCCGGATTTCCGAAGTTTTTCGTGAAGTACGGAGTCATCTCCTCAGCTACCCGTTCGTCTACTGGTGTGGTGGCATGATGATCAAGATAGATGGCGTCCTCAAGGCTCGGAGTCATGGTAGACCACTACCTGGTTCCACGTCAGTATCTTGTTTTAATTTATTGGGGATCAGAGCTTGGAAGTCGCTGAGATCGCTGACGTTTCCGTGAACTCTGATCACTCCTCTGTTCAGGTGAGCAACGAACTCGTCGTAGAGATCCTCTTCTGGGTCTTTACCTTCCTGTATCAGACGCTCTTTCAGCAGGGCCATATAGAGAGCGTCATGTTCACCGAGCAAGGTGTACCGGTTGAACGTCTGGCCATCATTATCGTATTCCTCCGAGTTTGGCGGCCGCGGTTCATTCAGTGAATAGCAGAGGCCGATCCTGCAGAGATAGTTCGGTGTGAGTCCGGTTTTCCCTTTCAACATCCGCAGCCGGTTTGTTGCGTCTGTCCCGATTTGTATTCGGTTGAACTCTTTGCTCATTGTGTAACCTCCAGATCGATTTCGTCGCCTCGGTCAGGATTGGACCAGAAGTATCCTCGAGAGACTGAAGTGTAGCCTTCTTCCTGGTTATAGTCTAAGTGGTAGGCCTGAGTAACGTCGTCATCCAGCTGGTCGTAGTACTCGTCGTCGATTTCGGTGTCCGTGGAGAAGACCAGGACTTGGTGCGCTGCTTCCGGGAAGAAGTTCTCGACGAGGTTTTCTCGATGTGCTCTGTCGAGTCGTCCGAGAGGTGTGTCGACGATGAAGGGGAGAGGTCTACCGGAAATCTCCGCCAGTGCCCATAGTAGGGCGGTTGCGAAGATCTGGCGTTCGCCGGCAGAGAGTTCGGACTGAGGTTTGTAGTTCCCGTGTTTGGTTTTCACTTTAATGTTGAGAGCATCTTCGTCGACTTCGATTCCCTCGTAAAAGTCGCTCTTGTTCGATAGAGCGAGGTAGCGTTCTGTGAGTGCGTCTTCGAGGTTTCGGAGTTTCTCCTTCGCCAGCTCTTCCCGGTATTCACCCAGCAAATCTTGGACATCAGCGGCCAGATCTGCCCGCTCTGAGATATTTTCTTTATCTCCCTGTCGGTCGAGCTTGTTGTCGATCTGGTTTCCGAGTCGGGAGATCCGGGTGTCGAGTTTGCTTAGTTCTTCCTCGATATCCTTGAGGTCGCCCTTCAGAGACTCTTTCTCTTCGATCAGTTCGTTCAGTTCCTCAATGAGCGGAGAGATATCTTCCTCTTCAGGGGCACGTCCAAGCTGCTCTTCGATGTCCTGCAGCTCTCGGACCATTCTCTCCAGTTCGTTGGATTTGGAGCCGAGAGTTTCGGGTACTTCATCCAGTGCTTCGTCGACGACGCCATACATTTCACGGCGCTGTGCTTCGGAGAACTGGTGGAGTAGCTGTGTGTCTTCATCGTCGACTTGGAACCTGTTCTGGATCTCTGATTGAAGCCGGGTTTTGATTTCTTCTGCTTGGTCGTCTGGGACGCCCAGGTCGCTGAAAACATCGCCATTCAGTGCTTCGTCAAGTTCGCTATCAAGCCGTTCTCTGGCTGCAGCGGTTTCCTGTTTCTCGCTTTCTTCTTTCAGCCGGTCGACGACGCTTTGGCAGAGGTCGGGTGCAAGTGCGAAGGGATATGCGTCGGTGACTATTTTTTGGATATCTTCCTCGACGTTCTCGATTTTGACGTTTAGTTCTGCTCTCCGTTCTTTGAGGTCCTCGCGTTTGTCGGCGTAAGCACCGCCTTCTTGAGCGATATCTGCTTCCTTGTTGTCGATCTCTGTCTCGAGTTCAGCAAGCCGCTCTTCCTTATCCGCTTCTTCGTCTTTGAGTTCTTGTTCCCGGTTCTCCAGTTCTTCTTTCTCTTTCCGTAGTTCGTTGATTTCCTCGCTGATTCCATCGAGACCGCTTTCGTCGAGTTTTCTGGAGCGGTAGATGGATAGGTCCGCGTCAAGTCGGTCTACAAGATCGAGGCCGAGCAGTGAGAATAGGGAATCTTCGAAGCTTTCGTCGTCTTCGATTGCGGTGGCGAGTTCTTGGACTTTTTCTCCGTCGAAGAAGAAGAGCTGTGAGACTCCGGGAGGAATCAGCTCTTTTAAGAAGTCCTCCCACTGGTCTTTGTCTAGGTCGGAGGGGAGCTTCCCGTTCCTACGTACTTCGAGGTTCTCAACGATGCTTTTCCCACGGTCACGCCAGGATCTTTCAACGCTATAGTGGTCCACTTCACCCATATATGCGTATTCAAATTCGAGGCGGATTGAGGCCTTGTCAGCGGTGTTGTCTGGATACTCGTGGAGCTTTCCTCGGACGTGATCTTTGTAATCTGCTTCACTAACCCGTCGGCCCAATGCGCTTCGTCCGTGAAGACAGATTTGAATGCCTCGGAACAACGTGGTTTTTCCGGCTCCGTTTGACCCGCCGAACAGGATAATAGGCGAGTCTTGGGATGTAGATAGTATAAATTCGTTTCTACCGCGATATGGCCCGAAATCCTTTATGACCAGCTTTGTAAGTTTCATTGGTTAGAGGGGTGCGGAATTAGGTCTGCGACTCTGGCGTATACTGCCACTTTTCAACGTTCTCTTCGCCTTCGATATCAGCTACGATTTCTTCCATTGGACGCCAGTCCTCTCGCATGACCTTGTCAATCTTGTTGTAGATAGCGGCACGACGCTTCATTCCATGGTGCTGAAGCTCGGTATCGAGTAGGCGCTGAATAAGTATTGGAGAAACGTCATGCTTGTCTGCGATTTCCTTGAGCAGGTTGGCTTCCGTTTCTCCGAAGGCACCGTAGTCATCCTGCACCCAGCCGATGTCCTCCTCCATTACTTCTCTGTAGATATTAGGAACAGAGTCTTCCCAGTCGGCTCGTTCTTCCCGCCAGATGCGGCGGATTTCTCGTAGCTCTTCGTCTCGGATAAGATCCATTTCTTCATCGCCCGGAAGATCTTCGTTCACCTTCTGCTGGGTTTCCAGCAACTTTCTCAGAAGGTCCTTACAGAACTCGAACTTGTGAGCTCTGGGGATGATTCCGTTATCGCCGTTGGTCTTGGTCTTGACGTAACCGTGTTGGCGACCCTTGACCTGTCTGTATTTGGGTTTCTCTTCAGGGTCTTGAGTTGCTTTCAAGAAGTCACGAAACTCGAGAAGCGGCTCCATCCACTCATCGCCTTCGTCGATCATATTTTGCATCGCCTTGTCTTCGGAGACGACAGTGCAGGTCCAGCAGCCGAATCGGCTGTTACCGCAGGAAGGCGTTTTGGTGTCAATTACCATTGGGCACTCATCATCAGCTTCCTGGTACAGAGCTGCAAGGTCCCGATTTTCTTTGCCCCACGGACACTCAACTTGGAGAAGATAGGACCAGACATCGTCGACAAGCCAATCCTCAATCGGCGTGTAGACGAAAGCATTAGCGAACTTATTATGACGGGAGAGAATGCTACCTTCGATACTATGCAGATCCATTACTTGCTCTCGGGTAGCACTCTCTGCTTTTCGAACTCCGAGGATTACGATAACTTCGCCGTGTTCAGAGACCCTATCCTCGATGAATCGGTCAGCAGGATCGATTTTGAGACGTTCAGTGCACCATCGGAAGGTTTGGTTGGGTGCCGGATATCCTCTACCGATTAGATTGACCCAGAACGAGTCGTCAACTTTCGGAGTGACTTTGTGTGCTTCAAAAGGAAGATCTTCCTTGTCTGCATACTCATTTATATTTTCAAGAGTACTGGTAATATGGTTTACAATCTTAGGAGTCTCAACGAGAGTATCACTAGAAATAACATATATGGACTTTTTCTGCTTTTCATCTGGAAGTTCTCTAATAGCGTACCAAATGAGCTGGAGTGCAGTAGTAGAGTCTTTCCCACCACTGTATCCAATTACCCAAGGACGCTCATCGGCCAAGTAAGCTCCCTGTATTTCCTCGTAAATATCCCCAAGAGAGCGACTGTCAAATACGGATTCTCCGCTTTCTTGGCCCGTATCTGAGACTTCCAGATTGTCAGTACTCATGATATAGACTCTTATTTGTGATAGTGTTGTGGAAGATACTTGTATCTACCGTTGCTGACCCCGGTGGTTCCGCTATGATCCGTCGATTTTCCATTGTATATTCTCCGTGTGGATATCTATTTTTCAAGAAGGATGGTCTGTTCTCTATTTACGGACACACTAGACCGTAAGTTGTTATGTTTGGGCTTTGAACGTCTACTGACTAATAATTCAGCCAACCGTAGTAAAAGTGTAACCGGGGTACCTCGGCATGGTATTATTAATATAATAAAATTAGAACTGATTCCGGTAGTTAGAGTANATCACTTATTAATCAGCATTACCACTTTAGCAGAGAGATTTATAGAGTTTTGTCTGAATTAGTATTTAATCGAAAATATAATAACGACATAGTCAAATATATTATATATGGATACAGACGAAGCAAAATTCCGTGAAGATCTACAATGGAACTCCTATTTTATTGATTCGGTATATGACAAGATATACGAAGAAGTCGAATTTGCGGCTGACCAGTTTAATGAAGAACACGAAACTGCAATTTCAGACGAAAAAATAGAAGACATAGTTGAAGATATAATGGATC
>SL_4KL_010_BRINEDRAFT_10001398_pt1 | contig 13338 bp, 16 predicted proteins | sample SodLak_010_BRINE_2_FD_10664 | JGI IMG/M metagenome (IMG submission 10664)
ACGTTAACCTACCCCACGGTAGAGGGCCTGGTCGCCGATTTGAGTGCGCTAGGGCTCAGGAATGTTTTAGCGGCGCGGTCAAAAGGTTTGACTACGCCCCGGAGCTGGCAGTCAGTACGGTCGGAATATCAAACACTTGCTGATGCGGAAGGCCGCTTGCCGGCAACGTGGGAAGTTGCTTATGGGCATGCGTGGGGCACTGAGGGGCAAGCGCAGATCGCTGATGCCAGCGGAGAGGTTCGCGTGCCAATCACCGCCGGGGCAATTCCACGGCGTGCTGAATAATGCGCATTATGCTTTTCTCCCGCACCGGTTTTCTTTAGAATTGATCCAAATCAAGCTTGTCGATCAGACAGGGGTTGTTATGACAACGCAAACTTCAACCGATGGGTCGAGCTGCCGCCGTTTTGTTCTAGCGCCAAATATTGCGCCAAACTGGCCGCAGACCGTGCGTATTTTCATGGGTTTGAGTGCGGTATGTTTGGGGATCGGGGTGGTCTGCGCATGGTATGGCCTCTGGCCAATACTCACGTTTGCAGGGCTTGAAGTGGTGGCGTTGGGCGCCGCGTTATATGTGTCAGCTCGTCGTTGTCTCGATAGAGAAGTTATCGATGTCGAAGGCAACTGCATTCGCATCGAGTCCGGTCGTGGCCGGGTTGAAAAGGTTTGGGAAATGGATCGTGCCTGGACGCAAGTTGAGTTAAGGCCGGTTTCTTATCGATGGGATGAAAAGCAGTTAGTTCTGCGCTCGCGCGAGCGAGAGGTTACAATAGGCAGCTTCTTGGATCCGGAAGAGAAGGTAAGCTTGGCGCGTGAACTCAAGCGCTGTGTTGGTCCGATGGCGCGCTGCGGCAGTGGGTTTGATATTCCTGATGCTGCCCCGGCAGCCGTGTTTAGAACTGTGGGAGATAAAGCAGGATGATGATGCGTATCGGTAGGCTGAGCCGGGAAGTTGCTTTTGGCATGTTGCTACTGATGATGGCAGGGCCTGCGTTGGCAGATCTCACTTTAATCAACATGACGCAAGGCGTCACTGAAATGAGCCGTCAGGTCTTTGATCTGCACATGACCATCTTCTGGATTACCGTCGCTATCGGTGTGGTCGTTTTTGGCGCGATGTTTTATTCAATCTTCCGGCATCGGAAATCGCGCGGCGTGAAGCCGGCAAAATTTCATCACAGCACCGCGGTAGAAATTGTATGGACAATCATCCCGCTGTTTATTCTTGTGGGCATGGCAATTCCTGCAACTCGGGTGCTGATCGATTTAAATGATACGAGCGATGCTGAGATGACGGTCAAGGTGACCGGTTATCAATGGTTCTGGGGTTACGAGTACATCGACGAAAACGTTCAATTTTTAAGCCGGCTGGATGCGGAAAGCGACCGGGCGCGTCAACTCGGCTCGGGAATCTCTCCGGCGTCAGTTCCTTACTATTTAGAGAATGTAGACAACCGTCTGGTATTGCCTGTTGATACCCGGGTGCGTTTTCAAATCACGGCTGCAGACGTTATCCACAGTTGGTGGGTGCCAGACTTTGGCTGGAAGTTAGATGCTATTCCTGGCTTTGTTAATGAAGCGTGGACGCAAATTGACGAGCCGGGTATCTACCGCGGTCGCTGCGCGGAATTGTGTGGGCGAGACCATGCATTTATGCCGATCGTCGTCGAGGCGGTGGAAAAAGAAGAATTTGAAGCGTGGTTGATTGCTCAGCGTGGCGAAGCCCCGTCAGAGCAGAATGCTGCTGTAGAAAATGAAGATGACACGGCGGATGCCGTGGCAGCCCGTTAGTCAAGATCTTTCGAGGGAGACGGCATCAATGACCGCAACAACTCACGAGCACGTCGATCACGCCCCGGAGGCAACCGGGCTTAAACGCTGGTTAGTCACCACGAATCACAAAGACATCGGTTCGATGTATTTGTTGTTCTCGCTTGCCATGTTCTTAATTGGCGGTGCGATGGCGCTGGTGATCAGGGCTGAGCTGTTTCAACCTGGCTTGCAGCTTGTCGACCCCTATTTCTTTAACCAGATGACCACGATGCATGCGTTGGTCATGATTTTTGGCGCCGTTATGCCCGCGTTTACGGGGCTTGCAAACTGGATGATTCCGTTGATGGTTGGCGCGCCGGATATGGCGCTGCCACGGATGAATAACTGGAGCTTCTGGCTCCTGCCGTTCGGCTTTGCTGTGCTGCTCTCTACGCTGTTCATGCCAGGTGGCGGTCCAGCAGGTGGGTGGACAATGTATCCGCCGTTAATGCTACAAACGGGTACGGCATTTCCGTTTGTGATCTTCGCCATTCATATTCTTGGCATCAGCTCGATTATGGGCTCCATCAATGTGGTGGCTACCATTTTGAACATGCGTGCGCCTGGCATGACGCTTATGAAAATGCCGCTGTTTGTTTGGACTTGGTTGATTACCGCTTATTTGATGATTGCTGTGATGCCAGTGCTCGCCGGTGCCATCACGATGCTGCTAACGGATCAGTATTTCGGTACGTCATTCTTCAGTGCCGCTGGTGGTGGTGATCCGGTGCTTTATCAGCACATTTTCTGGTTCTTTGGTCATCCTGAGGTCTATATCCTCATTCTGCCGGCCTTTGGTATCGTCTCAACGATTATTCCGGCTTTTGCTCGTAAGCCACTGTTTGGCTACAGCTCAATGGTTTACGCCACCGCGTCGATCGCGTTTTTATCCTTCATCGTGTGGGCTCATCACATGTTTACGGTGGGTATGCCGCTAGCCGGGCAATTGTTCTTTATGTACGCCACGATGCTAATTGCCGTGCCAACTGGTGTGAAAGTATTTAACTGGGTGGCAACGATGTGGCGCGGTGCAATGACCTTTGAAACGCCGATGCTGTTTGCACTTGCGTTTGTGTTCTTGTTTACCATTGGTGGCTTCTCTGGGCTGATGCTCGCGATTGCGCCGGCTGACTATCAGTATCACGACACCTACTTTGTGGTGGCCCATTTCCATTATGTGCTGGTGACTGGCGCGGTCTTTGCGATCTTAGCGGCAGCGTATTACTGGCTGCCTAAATGGACTGGTCACATGTACAGCGAGCGGCTGGGTAAGTGGCACTTTTGGCTGTCCACTATTTCAGTAAACGTTCTGTTCTTCCCGCAGCATTTTCTTGGACTAGCTGGCATGCCGCGGCGCATTCCGGACTATTCCGTGCAGTTTGCTGACTGGAATATGATTTCGAGTATTGGTGGATTCGCTTTTGGCTTCTCGCAGCTGATCTTTGTTTGGTTGCTGATTAAATGCATCCGTGGTGGTGAGAAAGCCGAAGCCCGTGCTTGGGAAGGGGCCGAGGGCCTTGAGTGGGAGGTGCCATCACCTGCGCCACACCATACTTTTGAGACGCCACCGGTGGTTCGTTAATTGAAGATCATTAACGAACATGCCGACCGCAAGACGCGGCGCGGCATCCGCTGGACGGTTTTTATATTGGTCCTGGTTGTGCTGGGGATTTATTTGGCGGTTTTCTTTGATCGGCTATAGCATAACAATCGTGCCGGTCGAGGTTTGATGGGAGAGTAAGCGCATGGCGCAAGCACAGGGCGGGTATTATGTACCCCACGGTAGCAACTGGCCGATTATTGGCAGCGTTGGGTTAACCGCGCTGGTCATCGGTATCGCCCTCTATCTGGAAGGAATGGGGCTTGGTTTGTGGATTATGGGCGCGGGTGGCGCGCTAACAATCTACATGGTGTGGGGCTGGTTTGCCGATGTTGTTCGCGAAAGCGTCAGCGGGCTTTATAGTGCGCAAGTGGATCGATCTCTTCGCTGGGGGATGATTTGGTTCATCTTCTCTGAGATTATGTTCTTTGCCGCATTCTTTGGCGCCCTGTTTTATGCGCGCTTCCTCTCCGTGCCCTGGTTGGGTGGAGAGGATCCAGCAACGAGTCGAGTCCTATGGGATTCTGCCGTATTGGCATGGCCAACGGCTGGGCCAGGTAATCTAGGCCTTGAATGGGAGGCCATGGGGCCATGGCCGTTGCCAACGATTAACACCCTCATCCTGTTAACCTCGGGTGTGACTCTGACGATTGCTCACCATGCTCTGAAAGAAAACAATCGCAGTCAGTTAATTACCTTTATGTGGCTAACCATTGGGCTGGGTCTAGCTTTTATCTGTTTGCAGGCCTATGAGTACTACGAGGCCTACGAGCATCTTAACCTGCGTATGGATACCGGAATCTACGGCTCAACATTCTTTATGCTGACGGGGTTTCATGGTGTGCATGTGGTGCTGGGCACCATCATGCTTATTGTCATTACGTTGAGGTGCATGAAAGGGCATTTCTCTGCCGATTCCCATTTCGGCTATGAAGCAACTGCCTGGTATTGGCATTTTGTGGATGTTGTTTGGCTTGGCCTCTACGTGTTTGTCTACATTTTGTAGGTCGTCAGCTAACTCAGTGGGCTGCTGTTGGGTGTAATCACGCCCGTAAAGTATCCCAACAGAATAAGCAGAAATAACGTGACCGAGAGAACGATTCGCACCTTCAATGCGTTGAGCGTGCGATTCGTTTGGCCGCGGTCTTTAATTAAGTAAAAAAGGCTTGAACCAAGGCTTGCGACAATGATCAAAATAGTCGTTGCAATGGCGATGCGAATGGCCAAATCCATGTGACTGTCCTTTCGGTGGCTTAAGTGAGCAGTATAGCAATAGCAGCATAGAGTGGTCAGACAGGCATGCACATCGGTCAGTTCGAGTTTGCACCTCCGCTGCTACCCACAGTGGCTTATTTCGTTGTGCTGGGCTTTTTGCTGTTTCTTGGTGGGTGGCAGCTTGAGCGGGCTGGGCAAAAACATGTGGAGTTGGCGCAACGGGCTGCCGCGATAGAAGCGCCGGTGATCATTTTAAATGAGATGCGAACGACGCTGGAGCGTCATGAGTTTCGGCGAGTCACGGCAAAAGGAACCTACGATGTGCAGCGCCAGTTTCTATTAGATAACCAGGTTAAGGATAGAGTGGTCGGTTATCGGTGGCTAGTGCCTTTTGAGCTAGAAGGGCGAGACGAGGCCGTATTGGTAGATCGAGGGTTCGTTCCGCTCGGTGATAGCCGTGACAAGCTCCCTGAGCTTGTAATTGAGGATCCTGAGCAAACAATGACAGGGTTGATTGGTCGAGGGCCCGGTGTGGGGATACGGCTTGGAGAATCAACGGATAATCCGGGGCAATGGCCGCGGCGAATACAATATCTTGATTATGAGTACTTGCAGTCGCAGATTCCTTATCCAGTCGCGGATCATTTGGTCATCGAGGGGTCTTTAGATCTCGCACCGCGGATCGAGCGAGCGGGGCGAGATGCCTGGCGATTCGGCCCTGAGCGCCATGAGGGTTACGCCTTTCAATGGTTTTCAATGGCCTTGGCGCTCACGGTGATATGGATAGTCGTGAATACTAAACGGCGTAAGCCGGGAGATTCGGAGTAAATGGCGTTAAATAAAGGTCGGGTTCAATTATTACTTTTAATGGGTATGTTCTTTGTACCGGTTGTTGCTGCGGTAGTGTTGGTCTCGACCGGTTATATGCCGGGCGGCACCACCACAAACCGGGGTGAACTGGTCCAACCCGCGGTTCAACTTGACACAACCGATTGGGAGGCAGTTCGAGGAGAAATGCCAGTCACAGGAGGGCTGTGGCAGATCGTGGTGCCATTTGTATCGGACTGTGGACAAGCCTGTCAGGAGCGGCTGGATTTGTTGACCCGCGCCCGGATTGCTTTGGATCGCAGCATCGATCGAGTGCTTCTTATTAGCGTACAGCCACCGGGCGCCACACCCCCGCCGGAGAGCATGAGCTCGGTTGTTGCAATGACCGCGCCAATGCCTACAGTGGCTGCTTTGACGCGCGTTGATGGCACGGCCATGGCCGCTAATATCATCGACTACCGAGGCTATCACATTATGCGGTATGCAGAACCTCTGGATGCCTCAGGCCTATTGAATGACCTAGAAAGACTCCTTCGCTTAGCGAAGGAAGAAGCGGAACGACGTGCCCGAGAGGAGGCTCTTGCTCAATGAACGCCCATCCTTGGTTTTACAAGACTTCTTTATTTGCAACGGTACTGACGCTTTGCGTGGTTGTTTTGGGTGCCTGGGTTCGCCTGACCGATGCCGGATTGGGATGCCCTGATTGGCCGGGTTGTTATGGTCACCTGGATGTGCCGCATACGCCTGAGGCCATTGCCGCTGCGAATGCCGCTTTCCCGGATACGCCGGTTGATGTGGGCAAAGGCTGGCGTGAAATGATTCATCGCTACGCCGCCGGCTTATTGGGCCTGGTGATCGGCGGATTAGGTATTGCCGCATGGCGCCTGCGCAAAAGGGCGGGGCAGCCGTGGAAGTTGCCGCTTTTCTTAGTCGCATTGGTTATCGGCCAATCGATTCTGGGGATGTGGACTGTCACTTGGCAACTCAAGCCGGCTGTTGTTACCGCGCATCTTTTGGGTGGCTTAACCACTTTGTCATTACTTTGGTGGGTGACGTTGCGCTCCAATTACTTAGGAGGTGCGGGGGAGCTGGCAAGGCAGCGGGGGCTTGGATTTCTCCTAGGGATCGGTCTTGTTGCAGCCATCGGCCAGATCACCCTAGGCGGCTGGGTGAGCACCAATTACGCTGCCCTTGCCTGTAACGAGTTCCCCACTTGCAGCTTGGGCGAGTATTGGCCAGAGCGCGCGGACTTCAGCGAGGGGTTTGTTTTGTGGCGTGGGCTGGGGGTAAATTATGAGTTTGGTGTACTGGATCATCCTGCCCGCATGGCGATCCATCTGGTGCATCGGGTCGGCGCCATTGTGGTCGCCATTGTCTTTGCCCTCCTACTTTGGCGATTATGGCGAACCAATACGACTGGCCGAAGCATCGCGGTGGTGATGGGGAGTGTTTTAGTCGGGCAGATCGGGCTGGGCATTGCCAATGTGGTTTACAACTTGCCTCTGAGTATCGCCGTCGCGCACAATGCTGGGGCAGCGCTGCTGATGTTAGTGCTGGTGACCACTGTGCACATGATGAAACCGATTAGGCGGGTATGAGTCGATTGTTAGAAGCATCCACCGCGGCCGAGGCGCGACCCACCACGTTGCTGCAGCATCTGCAGCGGCAATGGCGAGACTACTATGAGCTTACCAAGCCAGGTGTGGTGGCGCTTATGGTCTTCACTGCCGTGGTTGGCCAGTTGCTGGCGAGCCCCGGCAGTATTCCGTGGAATGCATTGATTATCGGTAATCTTGGCATTGCGCTTGCGGCCGGTTCAGCAGCGGCTATTAACCATCTCGTAGACCGCCGCGTAGACGGGGTCATGAAGCGCACCCAATCCAGGCCGCTACCAACGGGCCACTTGCGCACCGTTCATGCCAGCCTGTTTGCGTTTGTCCTCGGTGCACTCGGCTTAGGCTTGCTGTACTTCTTGGTCAACCCACTCACTGCCTGGCTGACCTTCGCTTCGCTGATTGGTTATGCGTTTATTTATACGCTGTTCCTCAAACGTGCTACGCCACAAAACATCGTCATTGGCGGTGCAGCAGGCGCGGCACCCCCCGTTCTTGGCTGGGCGGCGGTAACCGGCACGATTGACCCCCACGCCTTACTGCTATTTTTGATCATTTTTGTTTGGACGCCACCTCATTTCTGGGCGCTGGCCATCCATCGGCAAGAAGAATATCGCAGTGTCGACATTCCTATGTTGCCCGTCACGCATGGCGATCGATACACGCGCTGGCAGATTTTGTACTACACCATTTTACTGGTTGGCGTGTCGGTGCTGCCGTTTGTGACCGGCATGAGCGGTTGGGTTTACTTACTCGGCGCCCTCATCCTTGGCGCACGCTATCTGTGGTACGGCGTGATCATGCTCAGCCGGCCAGATGATCGCTCCCTGCCCATGCGCTCGTTTGGCTTTAGCATCTACTACCTTATGGCGCTGTTCGCGTTTTTGCTGGTGGATGCTTATTTGCCGGTGATTTTTTAGCTTCGGTACTCTGTAGCTTCCGTTATCTTTACCACTGCTAAAGAGGCTGAAGATGTATTCACCGGCAAACGATTCGTTGCCACGAATCGAAAAGCCGGCTCATACACCTTCACCCCCTTTTTGTTGCTTGAGAGTGAGGCGTTCCTCGAGCGCTCTCAACTCACCACTGCAACAAAAGGCTGGAAGCGATTGGGCCCGGCTTTTTCGATTCGCGCAGGCGAATCGTTTGCCGGGTTAACGCTTTCGGCCTTTTTTTACGCCGGCATCTCAGGCGAGGCGCGCAGCGAGCAGACATTAAGCAGCATTAACGTGGGGATGACCGCACGGTTTTAATGGACATTAGTGGGATCGGTGGGTGCGGGTGTTAGTGTCAAACGCGACCTTTTGGATGTGATCTAGTTTGATGGTTTTGGAGGTAAACCAGAGGTCGTGCATATCTTGCATTGCGAGCCAGCTTTCGGGGGTGCGGCCTAGCGCTTTTGAAAGGCGCAGTGCCATTTCTGGGCTAACGCCACTTTGGGCTTTTAATAGGCGATTTAGTGTCGATGGCGCTACATCGAGCTGTGCCGCCAAGTAGCGACAGCTCAAACAATAGGGCCGCATATAGGTTTCCATAATAAACTCACCGGGGTGGGGCGGGTTATGCATGGACATTAGTGGTAATCCTTATAGTCGAGCAGATAAACATTTCCGGCTGAGAAATTAAAAGTCAGCCGCCAGTTACCGTTTACGGTAATTGCCCAGGTTCGCTCGCGCTTTCCCTTGAGGGCATGCAGCGCGTATCCAGGGATATCCAGATCATTGATCTGTTCCGCGGTATCGAGAGCCGCGAGCTGCATTCGAAGCTTTTTGGCATGGCTTGGTTGGATGCCACTCGTGCTTCCAGTTTTGTAGAAACGCTGAAGCCCTTTATGCCTGAAAGTACAAATCATAGCACAATATGTTGCGTGTTGCGCAACACAAATTTTATCAAAACTATCATTGCCGCCATAAAATATTTGCGTCCACAGTAGCTGGGGAAAGCAGGCTAAACCCGCCGTCGGTAGAGCTCTTCTAGAACTTGATTGTTATGCTCTTGCACGATCAGTTGGGATTTGAAGAGTTCGTAAAATTCGACGAGTGTTACGCCGGCAATGAGTGCAATGCCCAGCCACATGGCGTCGGTGAAGAGCAGAACTATGCCAGTCCAGAAGAGGGCGATGGCTAAAATGCCGGCGCGCCATTTGCCGAGGTAAAAGTAGTGCAAACCGGCAATAAAGAAGTAGTTGAGTGTTGCGTAGGTGTCAGGATCTTTGAGTTTCTTTTCGGCCTCCTTGTATAGGCGGCTGCGATCTTCATCGGGCAGCTCACTAATTTGTTGCCGAATGCGCTCTTCTCTTTGCTCGACGGCGTCTTTGGATAGCATAGCTTAGCGCCCCAAAGTGATGATAACGGCTTCGCGTTTCCAGAAAAGCCAGAAGCGCTTTTGCTCGACCACCTGAAAGAGCATGGTCCAGCCATTGGCGGCTTCTTTGTTGAGGGCATTTTCCATCCGTTTGATTGGTACGCCTGATGCGCCCAAAAAGATGGTGCCCAGGCCGCCTTCGACGATATGTAACACCTTGTATTCTTTATAGGTCATAACACGGTTCCTTTGCTCGGTTTTTTGTGTAGCCGTTACTGTAATGGTACGGATGTCCGGAAGATGTGAATCATGACGCAGTCTGGTGGGGAATGGGAGCCACGCCCGAAGCGATCACCAAACCGTCGCGCCATAAGCGCCACTCGCCGGGTTGGTAGGTGTCCCATTGCTCGTCGCTGGTGAGGGGCTCAGTGGCGATGACGCTGACAACATCGTCGGGTGTGGTTACCGCTGCGAAGTCAACGCTTACATCAGCATCCTTCAATTTGGCCGGGCCGAATGGCGCTCGACGAGTAATTGATACGAGCTTTGTTGTGCAAAAAGTAAACACCCAGTGGCCATTGCTTAGAAGCAGGTTAAACACTCGCTCTCGTGCATACTCAGTGGAGGCTTTAACGATGGTCTCCAGCAATGTCTCATCCGAATCCTCGGGTGTGTGATCGGCCCGAATGCGATTTAATAGATCGCAGAAAATGTTTTCGCTATCAGTGTCTCCAACGGGCTGATAAATGCCGGGTCGCGCTTTGAAATCTGGCAGCTGTCCATTATGAGCAAAGCTCCAGTAACGGCCCCAGAGTTCGCGAATAAATGGATGGGTGTTCTCAAGACCGACGCTGCCAACGTTCGCCTGGCGGATATGGCAGATCGCAGCGAGGCTTTTAATCGGGTGTGTACGAACCACCTCGGCAATCGGGGAGTCAGCACTGGCACTGGGGTCATGAAAAACGCGCACGCCACGCCCTTCATAGAATGCGACGCCCCAGCCGTCTTTGTGAGGGCCCACTGCGCCGCCGCGTTGCGCTAGCCCAGTAAAGCTAAAGCACAGATCGGTTGGGGTGTTGGCGCTCATCGCGAGTAGTTCACACATAACGGGTTGGAGTCCTTTGTAACCCGTCCAGTATCTATGAATGCATAGTCTCGATACAATGAAAAACGCAGTTATCTAAACGCGATAGGCTTTGCTATGACTCACCCAACTAGCGTTGCAATCATCGGCGGCGGCATTGCGGGTGCAGCCGCCGCAAAGCCGCTAGCAGCAACCCTCCCAGACCCACTGAATCAGATCACTCTGTATGAGATTGGCAGAGGGCCAGGCGGGCGAAGTGCTACCCGCAGAACTCGCTCGTTCCCGGAATTTCGCGTCAATCATGGGGTGCCGTATGCGGATATTTCTACCCGTGAGGGGATGGCGATTATTTCTTCACTTGGGCAATCGGTTCAACCCTATGCGGGTAAGCGCGCTGTTATTGATGGTAAAAGTGGCGCTATCGTTGAGCGAGAGGCGAATAAGGATGTGCAGCTGGTGGTTGGGGCTAATGGCGAGATGGCTAATATTGCAGCCTCGCTGCTGCCAAACATAACTACTGCCTACTCAACCATGGTTCGCGGCCTTGCCCGTGGCACTGGAGCGAATGAACCATGGATACTTTATGACAAACAGCAAGCGGAGCTTGGTCGTGCAGACTGGCTGATTGTTGCGGGCAGCGGCATTGCCCATCCGCGCTGGTCAGAAACTTTTGGTGGCCCGCCGCCCCTGGTTGAGGCAGCTGCAAAACTTAATGATCCTGCGCTCAATGAGTCATTGGCGGTGATTGGGAAACAGACAGCGGCACCAGTGCTTGCGGTGTTGTTCTATGCGACCGGTGCAGCGGCGCAGGCGTGGCAAAGGCTTTCTTTTGATGTGGCCACCATTCGGGATCATGATGTTTTAGCAAAAATTTCGATCCAGCCCTGTGGGCCGACAGGCTGCTCGGTGGTGCTTTATTCCACAAGCCGCTTTGCGCGTGAAAATACCGGCGTTTATGGTTCTTCATCTAGCGCCGCCCGGGTGGGGGATGCTTCCTCCAGTGCGGATCGTGAGGAAAGTATTATCGATGCGATGCTCGCAGGGCTTGAGCGCATTCCAGGTATGCCGATAATCGCAAAATCCGCCTATCCTTACGGCCCTCTGTTGCACCGGTGGGGCAACGCCTTTCCGCAGGGCGAGCCGCTCCCGGCGGCTTTATCCGTCTGCCGTGATGCTAGAGTGGCGTTCTGTGGTGACTATGTGAGTACGCCTGCCAGAATGGGCAGTTATGAATGCGCATTGTTATCTGGTTTTAACGTAGGGCTGCTTATAAGCCCAGCCTTATGTTCAAATTAAGCCTTGTGCTGGCAGCCCTGCTCTGGGTTAGCCTAATCACGGCCTGTGCAAGCAGGACGGAGGAGCCGATGGCTTATGCAGACTCGGCCGCCGAGGGCCGCTTTGTGACGTTGCCGCAAGGGCGCCTGCATGCCATCGTGCGAGGTGAAGGGCCGGATCTCATCATGATCCACGGCGCCAGTGCTAATGCGCGCGATTTCAGTTTTGATCTTGTCGATCGAATGGCAGATGAGTTTCGCGTCATTGCCTTTGATCGGCCGGGGTTTGGGTATTCGGATAGTTTTGGCGACGCACTCAGCCCAATGCAGCAGGCCGAGCTGTTACGCAGTGCAGCGCTTCAGCTTGGGGTGGAGAGCCCAATCATTCTTGCCCATTCCTATGGTGGTGCGGTTGCGCTGGCCTGGGCGCTGCAGGCGGAGGGCGAGGTTGCAGGCCTGACGCTTTTAGCCCCAGCCTCGCACCCATGGCCCGGGGAGCTTGGGCTTTGGTATCGGCTGTCAGCCTCGGCATTGGGGCAGCATGTCATCTTGCCTATGGTGGCCCGACTTGCCCCCCGCGCCTTTATCGAGCGCGCCCTGCCGCGTGCTTTTCAACCCAACCCAGTCCCTGAGGGCTATCTCGATCATTTGGGTGTTGAGCTAACGCTGCGCACCAGCCAGCTGCAGATTAATGCGCAGCAGGTAGACAGCCTCAGAGATCACCTTGTGGCCATGTCCCCGGAGTACCCCGCGTTGTCCCTGCCAATCGAGATCATACATGGCACCGAAGACCGCACGGTGGGCCTGCAATACCATTCCGAACGCCTCGCCGCAGACGTCGAAAGCGCCAATCTCAATCGCGTTGAGGGCATGGGCCACATGCCTCATCACGCCAACCCCCAGCTGGTTGCCGATACGATCCGCCGCACCGCCGAGCGCGGAACGAACTGAAATTGATTGCTACACCCGGGGTCAACGCAATAGGCTCAGACAAGGCTGTCGTACGCAGTTGGACATTGCCCTTGTTGTACTGCTTTACCTCCTCGACCCCCTCGAGAATTTCCGCTCCGATATTGCGCTTACTCAAGAGGTAAGAGCGTCGGCTGGATGGCCTATGCATACTTCAATCGCCCTTGCGGTTCCGGGGCCCCCCATTTATAACCGGGGCGATAAGTAGAGCTCATCACGCCTTGAAATTTCGTGTTGCCATGCCGAGGTTTTAGCACCCATTATGTCGGCGCCACTCAAGACCTATTAACCAACAAACTAAAACCGACTCCTCCCAACCAAACAGGTTTAGCATGCTTTGGGCCGGCGTTTTTCGATACGCGAAGCGTATCGTTAGGCCGGGCTAAAGCGTGCTAAACCAAACCCACGTTGTTCTTCTCCAACACCCGATCTGCNCGATAGCTCGAGCGCACCAGTGGGCCAGAGACCACTTCCAAAAAGCCCTTGCCAAGGCCAATATCGCGGAAGCGGTTAAATTGCTCGGGCGTTACGTAGCGTTCCACCGGCAGGTGATTAACGGTGGGCCGAAGGTATTGGCCGAAGGTGACGATATCTACGCCAATGGCGCGCAAGTCATCCATTGTTTTGATGATTTCCTCA
>SL_4KL_010_BRINEDRAFT_10001402_pt1 | contig 13315 bp, 12 predicted proteins | sample SodLak_010_BRINE_2_FD_10664 | JGI IMG/M metagenome (IMG submission 10664)
AGGAGTTGGTCCGTTTATCGATTTCACCTTTTTTGACCAATCCTTTGTCAACGAGTGTGTCGAGATTCGGATACAGACGACCGTGTTGGATATCTGTTTCATAGTACTGTTCAAGCTCTTTCTTGATAGCGAGGCCGTGTGGCCGGTCCAACCCAGCAGTCACGTACAGGAGGTCACGTTGGAACCCAGTCAGATCGTACATTATACCTCAATTTTAAGATTTTTGTGTTATAATTCTGCTGTTTAGTTTCTGACTGCTTTGCATAGACTAGTTCTCTGTTAGGGTATGTTGTTGGGCACCTCGCAGAACAGTCAAAGTATCATTTTCAGTTGCGCAGAGACGAGTCAGTCGACTGGAGCAACTCAGTGACGAAGTCTTGGAATAACTCTGGAGGCTCGCGGCCGATGTTCTTTCTCGGCGGTTCCCACAATTCGATATCGACAGAATGAGCAGCGTTTACGGTCCCTTCAGTAACCGTAGAAATGAAGATGGCACTTCGATATAAGATCACGATCCGGTGCTCATCGACAGCGCCGGAGAGTGGGATTCTGAAGCCTGTCGTGTAGTCTCCTTTGACGATGCTTCTGGATGGGTTGTCAATCCAAAACGGATAGATTTGCCAGGGGGTCTCCTCTGGGTTTTCCCAGATATTTCTATCGAACTCAAACCGGTAGTCGTCGGAGTAGATTTGAGGATTGTCAGATATGAGGAAGACAGATTTGAAGCCAACACCGAGATAGCCGATGTAGTCCTCTCCTTTTTCGGTATATTGTTTTGAGGAGCGTCCTACCTTACAGATGCTTTCAACGTCGTCTTCATCGAACGGATTTCCGTCGTTTAATATTTGGATTTCGTCGCGTGAAATGTCGATTGATAGAGTGGTGCTGTTGGCGTCGTCCGCGTTCTGGATAAACTCCATAAGAAAGTGCCATTGGCCCGGAAAGGCTTTCTCAAGCCTGTCAATAGCACCAGCAAGTGAATCGAGAACATCATCGTGGCTTTCCTTCCGTCTCTGGCGAATTTCTTGGATATGTCTTCGGGGATCAGTCATACAGGACAAATTTCATGGAGTGCTAATCAAATCTGGGGTGACACCGTAACTCACAACGAAGCATGATTCTGTCCTATGATCTGCTATGATGTTTTCGAGACAGCTCAAATGCGAGATTCACGCCCTGTATCTTGCACGAGTTGTTCTGACAGCGATCAGATTTACCGACTCAGAAAATGTTCCAGGCGGGCGTGGAAACTCAGTATTATTGCACGCTTCCATACAAACACGCAAAATCAAACGAGTTCCTCAATCGCATCGAGGAACTGCTGAAAATCGTCAGCACTAGCCTGGGCAGCAATGTTTCGGAGTGTGCCAGTCGCCCGCTCGTCGCATAATCTTAACCAACAAACTTCGGTAGTTAAACCAAACTTGTTGGTTAAGCCTGCAATCCACGAGTTCTATGGATTGAAAACTGGGTACTATGTTACGCTGCGCCCACCAGTCTCACAGAAGGAAAGCTATGACCGATCACCTCGACATCGAGTCCGACTACGAACACGTGACGACATACCACGTTGAGGACGCTCTAGAGCGATTGAAATCAGTCCGGAATCCTGGAAAAGCTGAATTGTATGCCGATGTCTACACCGTTTCAAACGGGTTTCGTGAAGAGAAAACAGGTGAACGCGGCGTTTCTCCAGGCGTCGCAGCAAGTCGAGAAGATCTCTTGATGGCATACCTCGCAGCACAACCGATGATGTCGCTGCAGTGGGTCGCGCGATTCTACGATGAAGACGAGGCCGTGATACGCCAGTACGTCAACCACATTCGGAAGCGAGCTGCAAAGGAACGCCAGAACGACGAGGGTCCAACCGATGACTGACGACGACCTCCCGGATCCTGAAGGAGTGATTGCCGGTTACAACCCCAATGATGACGAGGACGAAATCGGCGAGACCCAACCAGAATCTCCCCATGGGAAGGGTTGAGAACACTAAAAGGCCAACAGCAAATAGACAGATGTCACTCAAAGACTCCTCAGAAGGCAGAGAGTTTCTCGATGGAATAGAACGGCTCATCGAAGAGGACCGAGAAATAATCGACGCCCTCGCTGAGTAACCAGTCTGTTTTTCTAATGCGTCCAACGAAAGGTTCAGTCAACTGAGTTACAATGCACAGAGGTGCCACATCGGGAGAGCACTGTTGTTTTATGCTCCAGTTGGATTTATCACAGCTATCCCACCACACTAGAGCTCGCAGCACTCGCCTTTTTTGGTTTATAAGTGGCGATGCAGATAAAAATAGTACTCCAGTCGGAGTGATGTTAAAATGAAAAAATACGAGATTACATTCGAACGAGAAAAGGAGACCGATGATTCAGTACGGACGGGAAAAGCTCCTGTTGTTGCTACATCAAAAGCTCATGCAGCAGAAAAATTCCTTGAGCAGGTTGGAAGTGAGATTGGAGATATAGATACTGAGGAGGGCTTTTCGCCGTTCAATGGCTTCTTTGAGACTGATAAGGGCAAATTCAAAGTAACATCATCTGCCGCAAAATTCTGATTACAATGTCAACCGATTCTACTCAAGTTGAAACAAAACGAACAGCAGTCGGGTGCATCAGAGAGGACATTGTCTATCGAATTAATGGGCGAAGGTTGCATCCTACAGAAGAGTTTTGTTCGTATTTCGAAGACCGTAGTATATCAAAAAAGCAGATAGAGAAAGACCAAGTCGGATATTTTGCACTCTTGATTGGTCAGGTTAGAGAATTCCGCCAAATCAATGCAGTGCGGCCTCAGGAACCTGGTGGTGATAATCAAATAACTCTGGGTCAGACAAACGAAATCAAGAAAATAAAACGGGAGCTATCAGATGAGATCAAGTCCCACAGAAAGGAACTAATCGCATACATCAAAGGTGACAAACGAAAACCGGAGATTGACACAACCTTTCTCAACAGTGCACTTGATCGTCCGATTAGAAAAGCAATGAAGGAAGTCCGGGACAGCCTTCCTACACGGCATCACAGCAGTTTTCCAGTTGAAGTAATAGACAAATACATTGAGAAAACAGCTATAGTAAATCAGAATACTACAGTTCAATCAAGAAATCGTCATTCTCGCCGATGTAAGACAGCTCGTGAGAGCTTTGAGGCCATAGAAGATACGATTTCTAGCTAAGTTATTAACGATTGTTGTTAAACACGTGGTGACATTATGCAAATAATAAATGAAAATAGTGACAAGAAGTTAGAATCGTTTAGTGAAAACGTACAGCTCACAGGGCGTGAAATCAAATATACCCTTGAAGATCTTGAAGGGCAACCAGAAAACTGGGAAATTCAGCTCTATGAGCCAAACGACCATAATCCGACAGGACGTATCAAAATCGACCACTCATCCTATTGTATATGGACAGAAATTGTAATTGTCTCAGATGAGGACAATGAGACATTTGCAGGAGTCTCATATAGTGTCTTCCGACCATGCGCCACTGATATTGTCTGTGAGTCAGAAAATGATACGTTTACCAGCGCACTTCTCACCGCTATTACGGTGGCTAACCGCGAAAGAAAAAAATTCCTTGATATTAACGAGTCAAATAATTCGGAATCATAAATCACAATTCGAATGATTTGAGGGGGACCTCGACACGGAGGTATTCGGCCAGTTCGTACAAAATAGGTTATTTTCTGTTTAAAAAGGGTGCTGAAATTTGTACAAGTGTACCGGGTGAAAACCCAATCGGCATGGGTTTGGCTTACATCAGACGAACAGCGATCGAATTAAACACTGGGATACCAACCAACAAACCCTTCGTCTACCCCAAGACTCAGAGAGATTAGAAATCCCAGCTGCGGATGAGTTGAGAATAATTGCCATCGAGTAGTAACAAGTACGGCTCGGTTATGACAGATTACACACATGGGAAACATCAAAGAGACGATCAAAAACGAAGAATCGGTATACAGACAATTCGACATCCACAAACAGAATGACTATGTGAAAAACTACAATGAAAAAGAATCATACTTTGGAGATGGGAGGTATCCACCGGACTGGAAGCAGCGGAGGGAGGCAGTTTGGTGGTTACAAGAAAATCAATGTGGGCGCTGTGGACGCGATCACAATGCCAGAGGGCATGTCCACCATATCAGGCCACTGTCTGAGCAAGGCACGAATAAATTCAGTAACTTAATTGGCTTGTGTGCAGATTGTCACAAGTTGCTTCATCCGGACGTTCAGGATCTTAATGGAGACTGTAAGAAAGCGCCTTTAGTCCCTTGTTCAGCTGCTGAAGAAGAGGTTGCCATAATCAAAAAAGATCAATTTAGCGAGTCAGCATCGGTGCAACTGGATGTCGATTTCAACCGTCTAGCTGCAACATCAAGTCCGGGTAAAAATCGCTATGCCACGGCTTCACCAGCTGTGTATGGTTTAGATGAAGAGATTGTGAAAGATCATTTTACAGCTGAACCATATCGTGATACCCAGTCAGTCAGGCAAGAAGTCCGAAAAACTCTCGAAAATCAATTACATCAACGTGGATACATCCCGAGAAACTCAGAATATAAGATGCGAGAGCTGATCGTAAATACACCTGTTAAGGGTATCCTTGGGAAGGTGATAAAATTCGAACCAACTGCTGCAATCGCTGATGCCCAAACAACAGGGGAGGTTGAGCCGATAATTCAAACAAGGGAAACGGATTCATCAAGAGTGCATAAATTTGTTTTTTCGGCAGATGTGATCCAGGCCACTATTACAGTGATTGGTGGTGACACGGAAACTCACATAAAAGTAGTGCGATTTACTGACGAGGAACCGGCAACATCTATTTCAGTACCTGTATCTCGACCGTCGTCAAAGAAGGTCATTTTAGGACCACTAGCGAAAGATGCACTAAGTCGCATACGGGCACTTTTTTATATGCTGTCCGGAGTTATTCTTGTTCCAATAGCAGGATTGACACTCATCCTCGGTGTGCTCGGAATATACGGTTTGGGACTTCTTTCAATTGGCTCGATTTTATCAGCGCTCTTTCTTGACGGATCATGGTCGGACGCAATTACAACGATGGGAGGGTTTGTTCTTCTCTTTTTCATCTCAGGGATATGTAGTTCAGTACTAGAGTATTATGGGATAGATATGGGATATTAGTCAAAAATCCTTCTTGTTAAGTCTCGTAGGTCGTCTTTATTCTGAACAGATGTCAACAATCGCAGATGGCGGAATTGCCCCATCAACGACTAGTTCTGTATGAGTACGCTCTGTCTGGTCTGAACGAATATCCTCTGAGCTTTTAACGCGTACGATACTGTTGTAGTATCGCTCTACAACGTCGTCAGGGCTATTGGCGTATGAGACACTTTGTATTCCCCTGTGCCGTATGTCTACAAGGTCTAATAATGGGGACATATCAGCAAGATACATCGGGTTGGGAATATCCTCTATCGACACGACGATCGTCACTTCTTCAGGTGCGAAGTCACTGAATTCGTCATTTCTCAGCTCTAGTATATATTTCCCATCCAAATGACAGTATGTCGCTTTTGACCGATCAAATGGGAATTTGTCACCGGACTCAAAACGTTCTAGTTCCTCTTGAATCATAGAAGTATCTGCTTGGTCAGCAAAGTCAGGCTGTATGCCTTGCTCTCTTATTGAGTCAACGTTTTGAGGACGGGTCTGGTGAAACGCGTACTCCCCAAAGGATCGTACATACTCAGATAGATTGGACATAATATAGACTTCCGTGCCAAATATTAAAAATAACTACTTATCGACCAGCAACAGTGGAGTCTTTCTTCCAAGATTATGTGAGAGGCATCATATAGTTGAGCAACTCCTTGACAGTGATTTGGCCGTCCAAGGATTGATTTGGTCTGTTATGGTTATGGCTAACCGCCGGAGCACAGCGTATCGCGCTGACTGGACTGCCCTAGCAAAACGTATAGAAGCCGTCGTTCATATCGCCACCTCCTGGAGCCACTTTTCGAGATGGTTCTGTTCTGTATAGTTGAGATGACCGCATAATTTCTGCCTGCAGTAAGTTACCCACCGCCCTCAACGAGATCTTCGTTGTCGGTGTCCGCTTATTCTCATCAATTCCATTAATTAGACACTGGCCCAGAGCCAATTGTTAGTTTATATTGAGCTGTCTAAATTCAAAGGATGCGATGGTTACGTATCTACCCAAGCAAGGACAGGAGAAGGTGAGTACAACAGAAAGAAACCTTAGTCCGTCAGAATCTCAATTAGGACTGTTTTCACATAGCCAGCACTGTCAAGCACTAAATAAACAAAGCAGATTTTCAGATCCCATTCACCGGGTGATTCCGCTTAAGTATAGCCAACGAGGTATTCAACAAATTACGAGCGAATGGGAGAGATACCGAACTCACAACGGTTTAGAATTTTACCAGCTTCGAAATAGAGAGTCGCGTAATTCCAACCCTGGGCACGTTCAAAAATCACTTAATTAGTACACATGTCCCAATTTAGATCAAACAGTTTTGGCTCGAAGATTGACAATTTGGATATTAGTCCTGAAAACAAGCGACTCCTACAGTCTCTCCATCTGGATGGGTGGAAAGTCACAATCGATGATTCGGAAGATAAACAGGCCCATGCAACGGTGACTATGTCGGCATCAAAAGGAGATTATCTAAAATACTTCATCCAATTGCAGCCGTGGGAAGGCCCTCACGGGAAACTTGAGGGTTACAAAATTGAAGAGTGGGACAGTGAGAAAGGTAAAAAGGCAAAAAAAGTCGTATATTATGATCTTCCAGAAACAATCGCGTTCGAACGTGCACAGTTACGTTTGTCCTCTCACCTCACTCAAAAATAGGACAGTTCACTGAGAGAGGTCTTTCAACCTTTGCTTATTTTTCGACAGGGTACTTTCGCCGACACCCAGATAGTCTGAGATACCCCGTTGACTCGGTGCATTCTCAACATTTTCGCCTTCATATGCAAGTATGAGCGCAACACCAGCGCGGGTCTCAGGGTTGGCAGTGAAATTGATACCTTCCGCTTCCCACCGTTCGAGCAGTGCTTTCGCGTGCGTTTCAACTCGGTATGGAATGTTTATTTTTCGATTAACTTTAGCGAGGAGGTCTCCAGGGCGAAGTGGTTTAATTCCGACGTGGAGCTCACGTTGAATGACACTTCGGGCACTCCAATACTGTTCTCTGGTTGCGGGAGTTTGTTCCAGTACATCATCGACGGCCAGAGGAACAGGTCGAGTGCTTTTTCGAATGGCAATCAGCAGACAAACCGTGACAAATCCATCACAGCTGCGACCTTTAATTAGTCCAGCAGAGCGTGCCTGACGGTATAGTTTCTTGGCAGTCGTAATTTCGTATGATTCTAAGTTCAGAATGTTCCCAAAGTGCTCAACGTCTGAGAGCTCCATCTGAAGTCTGCTCTCGTCTGGGCTGTTGTGAGGGTTGTAATCAAACTTCCAAATACCGGCAGGGCTCTGACCGGTTCCAATACCGTTATTGACTCTGGTCAAGTCCACTTTCCCGCCGGTACGTAGTTTCTGTGTGTCTTCAGGGCTGTAAATTGGAGCACGGTTCCGATGGATAACCTGTCCAAGGACTGTGTAACATTCTTCACAAACAACTTCTCCATCTTTCGCTGTCGACGTGTCACACTGAGTCTCACATTCCGGGCATTCGATGCTGTTCTGACTGACTTCGGTTGACGAGCGGTCCTCTTCCGTGAGTGGTTTAATTGAGTTCATTGGTTCGCCGTATCTGAACGAAGTGGCGAAGGGACCGTCTCCATCTGCCCGTGGACTCCGAAACCAACGTGTGCAACATTAGTAACGTGACAACCGTGACAAAACCGCAGTAACCGGGTTAGTTACTCCAAAGCGTATAGCAAGAGTTCCACGGTCCTACCCGATCCCGGACTTGTTTGCAAGCGGTCTAAATGAATATCCTAGAGCTTGACCTCAAGGCAAGTCACTGAGACAAAAGATACCAAGCCAGCTGAATGTGAAAAACAGAACACAGAGAAAATTGCTGGCTATCATATCATGGAGGGGAGGGGCCATTGTATTCACAAGCTCCGGGAATGTGTAGCGTGTTTTTTGTATATCGAATACTACGTTTCACCCGATGAAGTCTGATCCTGCCAATTATTTTTCTCAACAAACCATCCAACTGTTCGAGGATTACGATGGGTTCCCTCCACCACCGACATCCCCAACGGTTGAGGAGTCTATTGATTATGAGGATATCCAACTCACAGAAGAAATTGGGGTAGGAGGGTTCGGCGTCGTACACCGTGGGACATATAATGGGATTGACGTAGCACTCAAAGAGCCGAGGGTAGGGAATTCGACTGTTGATGAATCATTTATCAATGAAGCACGGTTTTGGGAGGGGCTTACAGCGAATGGGACTCCACCGTTCATTACCAATTTTTATGACTGGGGCAGTGATCCCAATCCATGGATTTGCATTGAGTATCTCAAAGGAGGGACTCTAGATGAGTTCGTTGCTAAACACGTGAAAGAACATAACGAACCATTGCCATTGCGTATTGCACTATGGATGGGGATAATCATAGCGTGTGCCGTCGAATACGCCCATGCCCAGGGCGTCACTCACAGAGATCTCAAACCAAACAATATTCTACTGCACGAATCAGACGGGCACCCGGTTCCCTATCCAAAACTCACAGACTGGGGCTTAGCCCGGGTGCCAGTGTTTACTGATGACGATGATGTCCTTTTAACTCAGTACGCAGCGCCCGAACAACTGCAAGATGATCATCACGAAGTTGCCGATCAAGACCAGGGAGAAGGGATAGATATCTATCAGGTTGGACTGTTAGTTCATTTATTATTGACCGGGCGCCACCCGGTTGATTCCCAATCACGAATGGAGATGCACCAACGAATTGTACACGGAGATATTCCGACACCCTCTGAACGGAATCCAACTCTACCTGCCGGTATCGATCCGGCAATAATGAGAGCAATTGCGCCAAATCGGGCCAACCGATACCAAAATATTTCAAAGTTTAGAGAAACTCTCGAGAATCTATTTCGAAGTTGTATTAGCGTTAGACAAATCCGGCAAGAGGCAATGAACTACGGTCGAACAAGGACTGCGAAAACAGAACTAAGATCTCCTGCAGAGCCGGGTTCAGTGGGGGAATTTGGCAAGGTCTGGGAAACCCAACTCAGCGGAAGACCAGTTCAAACGCCATTAGCGATTGGAAATCAATTGTATATTCCATTACACAACCGCGTAATCTCTCTCAATTTGGAAACAGGGAGCCGAATCCATACTTTTGATTTCGGTCTCCCATCGATAGACGATGAGGTCATCGGTCTTGCTGCGAGAGGTCAACACCTGTATGCTGCAACGAAACAAGGACGCCTCTTGTCAGTTCAAGATGAGCGTGAAATCATTGACGGAGCACACATCGAAGGGAACCTTGTTGCATCGCCACTTGTTATTCCAAATCAGGATCCAGGTTTTGTGTTGGTATTCAACGATGGACAGGCAATGAACCTGTACAGGATTACTGAAAAGGGAGAAATAGAGTGGAAGAAACAATTAGGCGTTGGGCTCGCTCGGCCGCTACCAGCATATCAACCCGAACAAGAGTTACTACGGATAGTTGCTGGTGACAGTGTGGCAGAAGTAGACATCACGAATGGGACTGAAGAATTCTACGTAGATTGTCCAAAGCCAGTAACGACTCCGGTTGCCAATCAGGACAAACTATATTATGGTGCACATGAAGACGGAGAAGGAAAGATTGTCAGTATTAATACAACAACACAAGGGAAGGAGTGGAGTTCGTCGCTTGGAGAGAGGGTTAATATCTCTGGCCTTGCGGTCACCAATGAGATGGTCATCACCACGACGATCGGAACACCCAAATCACACGGTCAAGTACTTGCATTAGAGCGAACTGAAGGAAACCTATCCTGGAAGACAAGCTTTGGAAATGCTTCTCTCTCGCCACCGTCAATTGGCTCAGACCATATTCACGTTTCTGTTTTTTTTGATGAAGAGGCGCAGTATAATTATCTCCGAAATAAAGGGAAGGTTTCGGAGCAAACGTCAAATGCACAGGACGTGCTGAGTAGAGAATTGCTACCTGATCAACTCCCGAATATGATTTCCATTAATCTTGAGTCGGGACAGCAAGCATACCGAGCAAGAGTGGCAGGGGAGGTTACAATCCAACCCATTCCTCGGAGGGATTTCGTTGTGGTTGTTTCTGACAACGGGAAATGTTACGGTCTTCAACCGAGTTAATGCTCTTAGGGAGTACAAGAGAGATATCCCAAGTATTGCCCAGAAGGACTCAATTTAAACAGTAGGCGGTTTGAGAGTTACGTTGAATCTGTGGCAGCAACCACTGTATCAAAATGTGGTTCACGCGCCAGCCGTTTTAATGTGCGAATGTCTGAAAGGACCTGGTCGGAAAGAAGAATGGCTCCAACTTTTTCAAGCTCTGGTAACAGCCAACGCACGGTCGCCGCACTCGGAAGTGGATAAGGAATCTGAAACGCATTTGCGTTTGATTCAATCGTACGGAGATATTCAACACACCGATCGATTGCGTCTGCAATGTCCGTATTGACGAAGTCGGTGTTGGTACCCGGAGTGGTATTTGCCATCTCTATGGAATCAAGGAGAGTACTCATAGACTCCTCATGTAATGCTAATCCATCAACGTATATTCGAATTACTTCGTCGAATCGTTCTGGTTTGGACGGGATATCCAGAAGAGAACACTCATCTAGGGTATCAATTAATTTGATTACCGTCTCAACCTGTTGCTCTTCAAAGAGTTGTTTAAAGCCATCTTCAATAGCACGGTTATACCGTTCGATTCGAGAGGTAAATGGTGCAAGAGCGTTTTTGATAGTTGCTGATGGCGGTTCTTTGTAGGTTGTCGTGAAGTATTCGTCTGCCTCTGAGATATACCAGTCAAAAAACTCGACAGCGTCCTCGCTCGGACTGCTCTCCGCGACGCCTCTTTGAGACGCGAGAATCTCAACGTAGTATTGGAACAACGCAATACCAGTTTCCGTTTCAGCGTACGCACGTTGAAGCATTTCCTGTGCTTCGCTGCCGTCCAAGGGAGTCTCTGAGAGGACTTTATGATCAGAGTCCCATATACCATGGGTGCGTAATCGATCCAGTTCGGCACGGCTCAATTTGGGTTTCGTCTGATCTTGTTGTAACTTCTGGAAGTCTGGCCGAAACTCTCGGATAAACCGAGATTGGTCGGACTGATTACTGGTTGTGACAATGTCTACTGTTCGCTCCGTCCTTGTCAAGGCTACGTAGAATAAGCGCCGTTCAGAGTCGAAAGTATTAGACTCAACAGGTTCCAGCGGCGACTGGAGGCTGCCGTCTCTCGTATCGGGGAAGCCACCAAATTTGTCATCGACCGCTTTGTGCACAATGACGTGCCGAGCGGAATCTCCTTTAGATCGATGTGCTGTTGTAATAACAACCCTGTCATCAGCTACTGCCTCCTGATTTGATTGTTTTACTTGTGCAGGAATGCCTCTCTTGTGAAGTTCATTCCTGATCTCATAGGTTTGGTTATTTAATTTCGCAATAACCATGATGCTGGCATCACTGTTGAGTTCAATGGTCCCGTCGTTTGTCTGATGACAATATTCTTCGACCAAGTCAGCGGTCCGCTGCACCATCCGTCTTGAGGAACCTTTATGAATTGTTATTGACCCTTCTGTGTCAAAGTGTGCAGTGAGATCCTTGTCACGTTGGTTTGCGTTGTTTGAGATGAGCCGTGTGCTTGCATCCACAACTGCCTGTGGATTTCGGTATGTGCGATTTAATGTTATGACGTTGGTCTCAGCATCGAAATACGACTCAAACTCAAGGAAGAACATAGGTGTTGTCCCACGGAATGAGTAGATACTCTGCCAGTCGTCACCAACACAGTATAATTGGGCTTCGTTAGCTTCCACGAGTGTCTCCAAAAATAACATATCAGACGGAGAAATATCCTGAAACTCGTCCACGATAATATAATCGTAGTTGTATTGATTGAGGAGCATTTCGTCAGCGTCATCCTGAAGAAGAGATTTTGCGCCGCGAATTTTCGTTTCAATAAAGTCGAGATGTTTTCGATTGTCGAGCCACTCTTCGTAATCCTCATACAATGATGAAAGAACATCAGCAAATGCGCTGTACAATGGATTCTCATCCGGGTACAGTTCCGTAATCGTTTTTGCTGCACCCACACCACCATCAGCTACGGCGATTTGGTCGGGACTCTTATCGCCCGCATTTGATTTTTTAGTTGGTACTCCACGTGTTCGAGCCATTGCAATGGCTTTTCCTAATTCCTCCTTGATATCCTCCTGTATTTCTGAGACGATATGATTGGAGTGAGTCTCCAAGTATGCGTCCTCAGTGATCGGAATAGGGATAATAAACCGTTGGAGAAGTCGCTGCTCAAGATGTCTTTCCAGCACTCCCGCTTGGGTCTCCCACTCGTACGTATACACAATATCGTATTCCTCTAATTCTTCGAATCGCTGCTTTTCCCACTTGACACGTGTGTGTATGTCACTAATCGTAGTGTCATCTGACCCACCCTCAACATCATCGCTGTTGACCAATTCTCGTAAGGCAACCAGTGGATCAACTTCACTCTGAACGTTCCCAAATGGGTTATCAGGTAACGGAAGGTGAGAGATAACAAGGTTAAATTCTGGTAAAAAGATGTCAGCTACATATTCACCCTGGCCATATGTCTCTTCAACTTCATGAATTGGTCTGTCTCGAACTGGATTAAACCCATGTTGCTCAAGATAGTGTTCGATTCTTCCAAAACTATTTGAAGCACGTGTAGAATCATCAATCTCATCTGGTGGTTTTCGGTTTCTTGGAGTTTGCCAGTGTCTTTTAAGCCGAATAAGATCTCGGGCAAACTCCTCATCATAAAATTCTGAATCTTCAGTCAGTTTTTCTTCAAACAGTTCTTTTGCGATATATTCTGCTGGTGAATCGTCACCACTATCCGGAATTTGATAACTCGGGTGTGCTGATTTAGTGACATTCAAAGCTATTTTATCCAAGGTTTGAGGTTGCACACCCGCAAACTCAATTCTCTCTTCTAACTCGGCAACCGTTGCAGTCGCAAAGCCAGTCGGGAGAATTCGTTCAGCAGGAGTTCCTTTAACATTTATAAGGTATTTGAGACGGTGGTTGATCGTCTTTGTTTTTCCAGTTCCTGCAGGAGCAGACACCAGGACGCGATCCTCATCGGCTATCGCTGCTTCACGTTGCCGCT
>SL_4KL_010_BRINEDRAFT_10001406_pt1 | contig 13301 bp, 14 predicted proteins | sample SodLak_010_BRINE_2_FD_10664 | JGI IMG/M metagenome (IMG submission 10664)
CCGATTCACATCGACAGTGTCCCGCCAGCCGAGACCGCCGACCACGACCGTTGTCTCGCCGTTGTGCACCAGCTCATTTTTACTGACGACACTCGTCCAGATATCGCGTTGTTCGCTGACGACGATCACACCGCTTTCGTTACCCGTGGCTCGTTCGTGTGGGGCGTCCTCGGCGTAGGTCACGTGGTAATCAGCAACTGTTATGGATTCATTTCCGGGCACTGGATCATCGCTCATACCCGGTGCATTGCTGGCGAAACTTGGGACGGCAATTATCAGGGCAACGGCGAGCAATCCAAACACCAACACCTGCCGACCAGAAATCGGCGTTGCGACGATACTGTCTGGGAGTGCAACTGGCAACCCCGGTAGTGCGAGGATGACGAGTGCGGTGACAAACAGCAACGCCCCGACCCAGCCGATCCCCGAAAGCCCAGCCAACAGCCAGATGAGTGCCGCGACTGACCCGACTGCACCGAGCCAGAGATAGGCGAGTGTTCGACGTTCTGGAATCAGTCCCACTCCGTCGAACACTGTGGGAATCCGTTCGTCTTTCGCCGCAAAGATGGCGGTGATGAGTATCGTCAACGCGAGCAGAAAGATGAGTCCGATCCCTCGCTGTTGGACGAAGACGCCGTCGCCGCCGGTCGCAAACGCCCAGAGCTGTCGTGTCAGCCCAAAGGTGAGCACAGCAGCAAGCACCAACACCGGTTGCCGCTGTTCGTCTCGGTGGCGAAGGAGTGCAATCGCAAGCAGTACACCGAGCAGAAACCCGAGCATATGCGCCTGAACGTTGACGCCCCACCAGCCCGGCGGCCCGGGTGTCCCCGGCTCGGCTGTCGCCCGGAGCACTGGCTCTCGAACTGTCGTGACGACGATGCCAGTGCCAGTAATCCCGACCATCGCGAAGATTGCCACCACGGGGAAGTAGATCACTGCAAAGCCACCCAGCGCAAACACAGTGCCAGAGAACCCAAGCGACCAGCCGAGTGCGAGTACGGAGGTAACGATGCTGATGGCGATAATCGCAACTGGAAACACCACCAGTGCGCGAACCCACGGTCGCCGAATCAACCGATTCTCGGTTGGACTCACAAGCGTTTGCTCTGGCTGTACGTCCCCTGGCGGTGGATACTCGTAGCTCGTCGACTCACTCTTTCGCGGCGGTGGATAGTGACTCCATGCGTACTCGACGATCGGTGCCAACACGACTGTTCCGACCATGTTGCTGATCAAATGGTTCGAGCCGGCGTGGGCAAAGCCGGCAGTGAGGAGTCCTTCCGGATAGAAGTACGACCAGCTTCGAAAGGGAAGCGTAACCGGTGTATCCCAGTGTTGGAGGCCACTCTGTGCGAACAGATAGAAGCTGATTACACCAACCACCGTCACCAGCGAACCCAACGGAACTCCGTAAATAAACCGCTCAGAGAGTCTCTCGTGGTAGGATCTGGGATTCCCGACAGCGAAAAAGTACGCAGCTGTCACCCCGATTGCGACGACCAGCGCAATGCGGGTAAGCCCAAATTCGAGCGGCATATCGGTACATTACCGCGGTGGTTTGTCAGCGTATCGACTCGGATACGTTGTTCGAGGCGTTTTATAGTTTCCAGAACGTGCTATCGAGTATGACACCCGAAGAAGTCGCCGAACTGATCGAATCGAATCTCCCAGATGCGACAGTCGATGTCGGTCACCCCCGCGGTGTCGACGACGAGGACCACCTCGCGGCGACTGTCGTCTCGCCCGCGTTCGACGGCAAATCACTGCTTGACCAGCACGAACTCGTCTACGATGCACTCGGTGAGCATATGACGGAGGATATCCATGCAATCGAGCTTTCGACGTACACGCCAGAAGAGTACGAAAACCAGTAGCCTACTGCTCTATTTTCTCCGCTGTGCGCTCGGATCGCTTGCCAGCGACTCGCCGTTCAGGCAACACCGGCTCTGGCTCTCGACCGAGTGTCAGAAACCGCTCGGTGCGGGTTAACTCGTCTCTTGCTGGACTCGGTTTTTTGATTTCTTCGTACTCGACTGCGACTCCCTCGGGATCGGATTCGATTTTGACGACGAACAGCTGATAGGAGGGGTAAAACACCGGTGGAAGGATCCCGATGATTCCGTCCCGTCTGTGCAGTCGCTTGAGCCACGTACCCGTGTTCGCGACCAGGCCGCCGTCGATCTCGTTTAGCTGTGGGCGGTGGGTATGACCGTAGCAGAACACTGCTGTCTCCGGCTCTGATTCGAACAGCTCGCTTGCAGCCTCCTCGTATGGCTCTGCCGGGTCGACAGTGAGATCGGTCTCAAAGACGCCAAACCGGTTGATTGTTTTTCTGACATCCCGACGGATGAAATACAGCGGGATGCCGATCAGCAGCAACAGGCCGGCGACAGCGATGTTAAGTGCAAGCAGGAACCAGACTGCTGTCCCCGCAGAGCCAAACTGGCTTAGAAAGGCCGTCCCGCTTTCGACTGGTGTCGACCAGATGCCAGCAAGACTCAACCCGGAGAGTATTGCGAGGAGAATGCTGATGTTGAAAAGCAACAGGAACGGAATCAACGAGTAGCGCAACAACGGGTTCATCTCCCGGTAAAAGTACTTGGATATGAGCCAGACTGGCATCCGTTCTGTGGGAGTCACAGCCTGTACGTCTTTCAGCCAGTTGTACCGTCCGCGGTCGGAGAGCTGTCCCGCACGGCTCGTGACGAGCGTATTGTAAAAGTAGCCAAGCGGCGAGGCATGGGGGTTGCCCCAGTCCTCGATTCTGTTGTTGGGATCGCGCTGGTGGCCGTGTTCGAAGTGGATGGCCTGGTCGTCAATCTCTCTGGTGACCGACTCGTCCTGGACGAGATTTACGTTGTACTCGGCGAACCGTTCGACGTACTCCTCGTAGGCAGCCAGTTCGTGGTCGTGGTTGCCCGGCAGGAGAGTGATCGTGATGTTCTCGCCAGTCCGGCGAAACTGCTCGAATAGCTCCGGATACGTCTCTTCCAGTGCATCGAATTTCTCGATTCCATCGATCGTCGTAAACTCCCAGAGGCCAAATGCATCGCCGTTGATAATTAGCTCCGCATTCTCGTCAGTCTGTTCGAGCCGTTCGAGAAACCCGAGCAGCTCGTCGAGGAAATCAACCTGCTCTAACTGCTCGTCCCCACCGATATGGAGGTCGCTAATCACGTAATAAACAGGGTCCGAATCGGCAGTCATTGCCACCCCTTTCAGTATCCGTGAGTAAAACCTTTGTTATAGCTGGAATCAGCTGGACCGATAGCAACAGTACTCTGTCATTCTGATCCGGGAGATAGTAATTGAATCCTAGTTAGCGAATAGCTTGCGAATTCGTTGTGTCGTATGGATTTGCCCGGCTGGAGAGAGGAAGTGGCGCTCGTCAGGAAGTGTGAGACAGTCAACCAGTGACGGAAGTGCCTGTGTTGCTCGGCGACGTACCTGATTGCCGGGGAAGAATGGATCTTCCTCTCCGGCAACGACGACTGTCGGGGCGTCGAATCCAGACAGCTCCGAGAGATCGGTCGGTCCCGGGAACGTCGTTGTCAGCGTCTGATTCCGCAGCACCCACCCGATCGTATCGATAACGATGGGATCGACGTTTTTCGGTTGCTCTGTGAAAATCGGCGCAAGCGCCTGCCGGAGGAGCCACCGCTGTGGCATCATCTGATAGAAAAATGTCGGTGACAGCGTCTGTGAGATATCCAGAGACGGTGTCGTGTTGAGTCCTGCCGGCACGACCAGCGCCGCTTTTGTGATCCGTTCAGGAATCTGGGTTGCTGTCTCCAGCAGGATGCCTGCACCGTGGGAGGATCCGATCATCGCCGCTCGATCTATCCCCAGCCCATCGAGGATCTCCCTGACCCAGTTACTGTATCTCGCTGGTTCTTCGCTGGTACTCTTTCCGGGCTGTCCTGGCGTATCGGGCGCGATGAGATAGTATTCGTCGGCAAGCGCCTGAAACCAGGCCAGCGTAACTGGTGTTGTAATGTTCCCTCCCTGAAAGACGACCACTGGCGGTCGTTCAGGGTTGCCAGCCGTCGTCTCGACGAAGCTGCTTCTGATCGGAATCTCAAGTAGCGAGTCGACAGCACCGCCATACAGTTTGTCGAACGTTCCTGCATCACCACGACGGTTGTCTGTTGTTGTTCGTCCGCCGTTTCTGTCTGCGCTAGATATTTTTTCAGTCATTGTCATATCACATTCGTTCTTGTCGGGTGTTTTTATGGTACGCATCTTACTCTCTCAATCACAGTCAGCGGGCTCATTCGACAGAGCGATACTCGGTTCGCAAATTCCATGCTGTCCGTCTGGTATTTTTTGTTGCCAGAGTATACTCGCTTTTAGCCCACCAGCCCACCGATTGCGCCACCGATTGCGCTGTCTACTGCTGCGATGACCGAAATCACGACCACGACTGCCAACGTGCCAGCACCAACCGCTCCGCCAACCGCGCCTGTGACTGGACCAAGCGAGAGCCCAAGGACCGTGATCGTCACGAACAGCAGGATGCCGATGATAATTCCGCCAAGCGCGCCAGCGAGCAGTCCGTGCCAGGCGCCGCCCCAGAGCCCTTCGTCGGCGATCACGCCGGCGACGAATCCACCGACCAGTGCAGCGAGGAGTTGTCCGAGCCCAGGAAGCACCAGCCCAACGGCTCCCAGTGCGAGAATGATGAAAAACCCGATGAACACCGCACGCCAGTTTGTCATCTGTCCCCCACAACTGATACGTCCTGCCATGCAGACACAGCATGCTGCTCTGGTGGCCTGTTCGTGTTGGCAGTCTCCGTGGCCGCTCGCGCTGCGTTTTCCCGAGACACACCGTAGAAAACGGTCGGTCGCTATTTGGTTACTGGGCGGTTATCGGCCGAGTTCGTTCAGCCTGTTGCTCAACACCGCTCGAACTGCGCCTGTGTCGCTACCGATTCGGACAATCTGGTAGCCGTCCTCGATCGCTGCCGCTGCTTTGGCCGGCTCGTTTTCGATCCGCCCGATCGGTGTATTCGCCTCCTGACAGGCTTCGAGTGTTCGGTCGATCGCTGCCTGCACTCGGTCGTGATTTTTCGCGGTCGGATCGCCTTCGGAGAACGACATCGTCAGATCTGCCTTGCCGAGAAACGCGAATCCAAGCTCCGGTATCGAGAGGATCTCTTCGATGTTCTCCACGGCACGGCGGTTTTCGATCATCGCTCCAACGAGAATCTCGTCGTCTTCGTTTGCGATGTAGCTATCGACGTAGCCTGCCCACTCGCCAGAGCGCCCAACACCGACGCCGCGGTCGCCGACATCCCCATCGTAGGAGAAGTAGGCTGCCTCGACAGCCGGACGGAGCTGTTCAGCAGTTTCGATCCGTGGAAACAGGATCGTCCGGACGCCGGCGTCGAGTACTTTCCGTACCAGTGGTGGATGTGGCTCTGGCAGCCGGACCAGCAGCTCGATATCTGCTACTTCAGCGGCACGCGTCAACTCCTCGAACACTGTGCTGTCGTACGGGCTTGGTCCCGCGTGTTCGAAATCGAGCCAGACCCAGTCCAGTCCAAGCGCACCGAACGTTTCGATTACTGTCGGTGAGAACGTCGCAGTGCTGGCACCGAGAACTGCCTCATCGGCATCAAGCGCACGTTTCAGTCCGTTTTCTGTTCTCATTGTTCTCCCTCGATCTGCTTCCGATTTACTGTCGACTCCGGCAGTCGTCCATCGTACATCGTCCGCACATTTGCGGCCGCCCGTGTACTCATCCGTCGCAGTGCTTCCTCGGTTACGCCACCAACGTGTGGTGACAAGAGGACATCATCCCGCGAGTACAGTGGGTGGTCCTCCCCCGGTGGCTCTGATTCGAACGTATCGAGTCCTGCGCCAGCGATATCCCCATTTTCTAATGCCGTAATCAGTGCTTTTTCTTTTACGACGCCTCCTCGCGCCGTGTTGAGCAACACTCCCCGCTCACCGAGTTTCGAAAGCTCCGAGCTTGAGACTGCGTTTTTCGTATCTTCGGTCAGCGGTGCGTGGATACTGACTGCGTCTGCCCGTTCGAACAGCTCATCGAAGTCGGTGAGTCGTTCGATTCGCGCCGGAACGTCATCGTCGGGAACGTATGGATCGTATTCGAGAACATCCAGCCCGATACCGTGTGCCAGATCTGCCGTCTCACGTGCGATCGAACCGAAGCCGAACAGCCCCAGTGTGTCACCGGTCAGCTCTCGGCCGGTAAACGCTGCGCGCTCCCAGCCGCCCGACCGGACGTGTCTGTCTGCAGTCCTGAGGTTTCGCCGGACTCCAAACAGGAGTGCAATCGCGTGTTCAGCGACCGAGCGAGCGTTTGCCCCCGGTGTGTTACAGACGGCGATGTTGTTGCGCGATGCTGCCTCGATGTCGACGTTATCCAGCCCAGCGCCGTGTTTGGCGATGATCTTGAGTTGCGTCGCCCGTTCGATTACATCCTCGGTCAGTTCGGCAACCCGGACGATAACGGCGTCGTACGTTTCGATATCCGCGAGCGCTTCCTCGTAGCTGCCGTACTCGTCCATTCCTGTACAGTTTGCGATATCTGTGATCGACTCCGGTCCGGCCGGATCGATCTGCATCGGCAGTAACACCTCCCACTTGCTTGCCATACAGAAACGTCTGTGGACAAACACAAAAGTATGATACATGCTTATCCTTGCCACACCCGCTTCAGTCGATGGCCATTTAGATGAAGATGCGCCAGTTTCCGCCTTCAGGAACGACGAGCCAGTTTTCTGTAATCTCGTCCTCTTCGATCTCTTCTGCTGTTATCTCCAGTGTCGCCTCGACGTCCGCGTTTCTTTCTGCCAGATCTGCTGTCACTGCTTCGAGTTCTTCCTCTTCAGGATAGAAGAATGCGAGCTGGAACTGCTCTTGGATGGTGGCTTCGTCGAGATCCTCGGCGACAACCTCGGTTTCGACAGATTCGAGTTCGGCATCGTCGGCATCTAGGTCCTCTTGTGTCGGCGTTTCTTCGAGCAGCTCTCGAATTGGTGACTCGCTATGAAGCAGTGGCTCGACCTCCGCTGTGAACTCCTCGTAATCCTCCACGGTCTCGATATCAGCCGATAGTTCGTAGTACTCCTGCACTACTGCCTCTGGATCCCCATCCGCTGGTTCGTCTGTCTCCTCCGCACCGTTGTCGTCGGATCCGAGACAGCCTGCCGTTAGGCCGACTGCTGTGACGCCTGCCACGCCGAGAAATCTCCGTCTGTCCATGGATATTCCAGCGGATCTTTGTGTTAATATCTTGTGCTTCCTGCTGTCATTTATTTTAAATTGATACTTGAAAAATGCAAATAAATAAGAATGAAGTCCAATATAGACTTTATGTTTTTAATTCTGAAGTATCGGGAATATACAGGTCGGTCGCAATAAACTCCCACTCGTCGAAATCAGTTTCACCGTTGGTACCGTCGGAAAAATCCAGCTGATTGGTCTCGAACATCACTTCGTAGTTCATCACGCTGGGATACTCTTCGGTGCCATAGATTGTGGAATCGATGCCGTCGAACAGTTCCGGTTCCAGCCCCAAAGCGTGGCCAAATTCGTGGGCAAAAAGCTGTACTGTTGTCGTGTCTACTGCCTCGGGAATATCCGTCTGAATGAGCACCTCCCCTGGTTCTGCCATACCCATCATCTCGCCGTCGATTTCTTCGACAAACAGTGCGTAGTGGTGTCCACGGCCGCTGTTTTCGAAGTAGTTGCGTTTGCACTCTTGAAGCTCCGGTATCCCTGTTGGCCCGTCCGGCTCTGGCACTGTCTCTCCATAGACAATATGCAGATTGATCCCATCTTCCGCGCCGTGATCTCTTTCGACTGGTGCCGAATCGTACACCGCAACCAGTCGATCCAATGCGTCTGGATCAGGGCGATTGCCCGGCGTCCAGTCTATTTCTACGAAAATATCCATTCGTCCGACCGTTGTGTCATCTAACAGCTCCTGTTTCTGGCGGACGGTAAACCCATCACCGCTAACATCCTCTTCCGGATCGAGCTGGTCTTGCTCCGCCTCGGTCTGTCCGGCTTTTACCGCAGTCTGGTCCGTACCCAGACAGCCCGCGACGCCGCCGGCTGTGAGTGCTGTGACTGCCCGGAGGGCCTGCCGTCGATACATTGTGACAACGTTCGTTTTCTTCGGGTTTAGCGGTTCTTACCACAAATCAGCCAGTTACGAACGGTATTTCGTCGGTGATCTGCTGGCCCAACTCATCTTTTCGGCTGTCCATTGCTAAAGGGATTCTCACTGAAAGCGGTTCCATCGTCGCCCCACAGTGCTCGGTCCACTTTTCCGGTAGCGAATTCAGAGATGTATTGCTCGGTTGTTGTCGACTTGCTCTCACCTTTCGTTTGCTAGTCACAGATCAAAACCGGAGGAATCTGCCGTTATTATAAAGTAGGCCCGGATGAAAATGGTCCGGTGCGGGCGTGTTGGTCTTCACGCTAAACCTTCGGATCTGTCCAGGGTCGGCGAACCAGTCGGGGGCCAATCGCTCGCGTTACTTGGCGTCGGACAGCCGGGAGGCGGAGATAAAACCCAACCACACATCTCACCTCCCGGCTGTCGATCGCCTTCTGTACACGTGCTCGATAGCGTTCGATATCTCTCAGAAACAGCTACTTTCAGTACTGTAGCTTTCCCGGCGGATTTGAACCTCGGTTACACCACGTTGCTCCGTTTTCTCCTTCACTCCGGTCGGTTGTCACTGCTCGTTTCTCACTAGCCTTTGTCACAGAAGCAGTGGGCCCGGGCGGGGAGCATCCAGAAACCTCGGGATCTGTAACCGTCGAATTCCAACAGCTGTAGCCGTTAATCAGGGTGTTGAGATAGGGTTATTTTATGTTGGTGATGAGAGCTGATGAGTGAGAATCACAGGTCGCGCGATCCATCGAGTGCAATGAGAAGCGCGCTCGCACGTGGCGTCGTTCGATATTTTCGCCACTTGCCGTCTTTTCGGCGTGTAACGAGTCCCGCCTCAGTAAGCTCCGACATTGCATGACTTATTGCGCTATCACTCACATCAACCAGCGGCGCGAATTCACAGACACAGAGTTCCTCGCCCGCAATATGTAGGATACGAACGATTTTGTACCTGGTTTCGTTTCCAAGCGCCGACAGCGCGTCTACATCGTCGGAAAGGTCGGACTCATCCGTCTTTGCGTCGATCGCTTCGAGTTCGGCAAGGCGCTCCGAGATATCCTCGTCAGTACAGTCCCCACATTCGTCGTCGAGATAGCGACGCAGACGCTCTGTCGATGACATGCGTGATAGTTGTACAGGTGATCAATTAAGCTTTGCTGCACAAAATCACACTCACACTCCAAAATCGCGGGAAGAACATTTTAGTGTTTGCTCAGACAATCTGTGACATGGGAATGTACAATCGGCAAGGCAAACTGTCTTTTTACGGCCAAAATTCTGTTCAACGAATTCCATGGGCACAGGTTTTGAATAGATGACTGACGTCCGCATTTTTCTCGGTTCGAAACGCCACGATGCCCAGTCGCTGGCAGAATTCGATCACGGTCAGAGCAATCAAAGCCAGAGCGAGTCGACTGAACTCCTCGTCGAAATTCCTGTAACTATTGTTATCGGTGGCAAATCGGAGAGAAGGACATCCAGAGACTCGGCTCCGTCCCTCCCCGAATTGACTGATCAGTGCCAACGCGAAGACGCAAACTGTTGCGTTGTTGGTCTCCATATCGAGCAGGATACGGACGCAACAGCGGACGACGAGGACACTTCCTGGCGAATCGATGGATTTGTCGGATAGCTTCGTCTGTCCACGTGCCCGGTATGAGTAACTATTCCATCGGAGGTTTTATGGGTTCAGATGAATACTTCTTCAAATGAAGTCAATACGAGCGCATCAAATGATGCGTTATCACCGATAGCAGAAATTCAATACAATTGAAAAATATTCAAACCATGACTGAACTCAAACTGTACGAAGAAGCGATGTGTTGTTCCACAGGTGTCTGTGGCCCCGACCCCGACGATGAACTCGTCGAAGTCAGTGCTGCCCTCGATCAACTCGAAGAGGCCTACGACGATGTCGAAATTTCGCGTGCCAACATGCAGCACAACATCGACGAGTTTCTCGAAACCTCACACATCTACGATCTGGTCGAGGAGAACGGGCCGTCGATTCTCCCCATTACCGTCGTCGATGGAGAGATCGTTGCAAAGTCCGAGTATCTGGACTACGACGAACTCGAAGCAACGCTTGCTGAACACAGTCAGCTGCAGGAAGCCTGATCAATGTCAAACGCAGAGACACCAGCGCGAGACGTAATCGAACCGGATAGTGACGACACAGAGTTTGTCTTTTTCAGCGGGAAAGGTGGCGTCGGCAAGAGCACGGTCAGCTGTGCGACCGCGACCTGGCTCGCCGACAACGAGTACGAGACCCTGCTGGTCACGACTGACCCCGCACCGAATCTCTCTGATATTTTCGAACAGGAGATCGGCCACGAGGTCACCGCGATCGACGACATCGACAACCTCTCGGCGATCGAGATCGATCCCGACACCGCAGCCGAACAGTATCGTCAGGAGACCATCGAGCCGATGCGAGAATTACTCGACGACGAGCAGATTCAAGCTGTCGAGGAACAGCTCAACAGTCCCTGTGTCGAGGAGATTGCTGCCTTCGATAACTTCGTCGACTTCATGGAGAGTCCCGAGTACGATGTCGTCGTCTTCGACACTGCGCCGACCGGTCACACGATCCGGCTGATGGAGCTCCCGTCTGACTGGAACGCCGAACTCGAGAAAGGTGGCTCGACCTGTATCGGTCCGGCTGCCTCCATGGAAGACAGAAAGAAAGACTACGAGCGAGCGATCGACACGCTTCAGGACGGCGAGAAGACCTCCTTTGCGTTCGTCGGAAAGCCCGAGGAATCCTCGATCGACGAGATCGAACGGAGCGCATCTGATCTCGCAGAACTCGGTATCGAGTCGCAAATGGTCGTTGTCAACGGCTATCTCCCCGAAACAGTCTGTGAGGATCCCTTCTTCGAAGGGAAACGCGACGACGAACAGGCAGTCATCGATCGTGTCGAAGAAAAGTTTGACGCCGAGGCGATGGCGACATATCCACTCCAGCCCGGCGAAATTGCCGGAGTTGATCTGCTCTCGGATGTCGGCAGCGTCATCTACGATGGGAAAGCGGCGACTGTCGNTGTTGGCTCTGCATCCGAAGTCGACACGGACCAGGAGATCGATTTCGACTCACTGACCAACCCAGAGGCGGTGGCGGAACAGCTTCGACCGGGTGACGACACTCGGTATCTCTTTTTCACCGGGAAAGGCGGTGTCGGGAAGAGTACGATCGCCGCAACCTCGGCGACGAAACTCGCCGAGAGCGGTTACGAGACACTCGTGGTCACGACCGACCCGGCGGCTCACCTCGAAGATATCTTCGGCGAACCGGTCGGACACGAACCGAAGTCGGTTAGCCAGGCGAATTTGGACGCCGCCCGGATCGATCAGGAGAAAGCCCTCGAAGAGTACCGCGAACAGGTCCTGAACCACGTTCAGGAGATGTATGCGGAGAAAGACGACACTCAGATCGATGTCGAGGCGGCAATCGCAAATGTCGAGGAAGAGCTCGAATCACCGTGTGCCGAAGAGATGGCCGCGCTCGAAAAATTCGTCAGCTACTTCGAGGAAGACGGCTACGACGTCGTCGTCTTCGATACCGCACCGACCGGCCACACGCTGCGCCTGCTCGAACTGCCGTCGGACTGGAAAGGGTTCATGGATCTCGGGTCGCTGACCAAAGGTGCTGCGCCCGCCAAGGGCGACCAGTACGACACGGTCATCGAGACGATGCAAGACCCCGAGAAGAGTTCCTTTGCCTTCGTTATGTACCCCGAGTACACGCCGATGATGGAGGCGTATCGCGCCGCAGAAGATCTCAACGATCAGGTTGGCATCGAGACCTCCTTCGTCGTCGCGAACTACCTCCTGCCCGAAGAGTACGGGGACAACGCCTTCTTCGCGAACCGTCGTGCCCAGCAACAGCAGTACCTCGGTGAGATCAAAGATCGGTTCGACGTGCCGATGATGCTCGCACCGCTTCGCCAGGATGAACCGGTCGGACTGGCCGAACTGCAGGCGTTCGGGGAGGAGATTACCGGTCTCTCCGACGGGCTAGACGAACAAAAGAAACCGGTGACCAACTCATGAGCAAACAACAATCCACGGAAGAAGCAATCGACGAGAAGCTGCAAGCCTTCCTCGACACGCTCGAAGAGTCCGAGACCTACCAGCGGTTCGTCGAGGCGAACGAACGGCTCGAAAACGACGAGGAGGCGATGGCCTTACTCCAGCAGTTCCAGCAGAAACAACAGCAGCTGCAACGGAGCTTCGACCAGTCGATCATGCAAGAACTCCAGGAGATCAAAGCCGAGATGTCCGAAAACGAGACCATTCAAAAACATCAGGCTGCACAACAGGCCCTTGTTGAGTTGCTACAGGAGACAGACGACGCCATCAGCGAGCAGATCGGACGACAGTTCGCCCAGTCAACGGGAGGTGGGTGCTGTTGAGCGCTTCTGATCAGGACGTAATCGAGGCCGCCGACGCTCTCGGTGAGGAACTCGCAGTAGCACAGGAGGAGACGACAGCCTTCGAGTTCAACTCGATCCTAATGCAGTGTAACGAGGCGATCAGTCAGCGGACAGGAGTCGAGTACGGGAGCGCCTGCGGTGCCGGCGGGAGCTGCTAGAAGCGCCGATTTCACTCGCACTCTCGTAAGCACACAACTCGCTTGCGGGCTCGTATGTGGCTGGTCTGGTCCCAGCCCTACTCAGTACTCACAGATGACTCCCTCAACACCCCATACACTCGACAGCAGCCGTCGCGAGCGCCTCGCAGAGACGACGCTGCAGTTACTCTCGTTCGACACGCAGAACCCGCCGGGCAAAACGACCGCCCTGTTCGAGTCCCTCGCAACGACCATCGAGGATCTCGGGCTCGCTGTCGAGTGGATAACGGACCACGAGCGAAAGCCAAACCTCGTCGTGACGATTCCCGGCGAGTGCGAGTGGACACTCCTGTACGAGGGGCACGTCGATACAGTGCCGTACGACGCCGAGCAGTGGTCGTTCGATCCGCTCGGTGAACGAGTCGAGGACCGTATCTACGGGCGTGGCGCGACCGACATGAAAGGTGCACTCGCGGCGATGCTCGAAACGATGCGCGAGTACGCGACGCGCGAGAAGCAGCCGCCGGTCACGCTCCAGTTTGCGTTCGTCAGCGACGAGGAGACAGGCGGCACG
>SL_4KL_010_BRINEDRAFT_10001407_pt1 | contig 13290 bp, 10 predicted proteins | sample SodLak_010_BRINE_2_FD_10664 | JGI IMG/M metagenome (IMG submission 10664)
GTCTCGCCGGGATCGATCGTAATCGGACGGGCTTGCAGTAGATACACGTTCCCGTCCGTATCGATCGCGAACTCCACATCAAGGCTGTCGTGGTTGATCACTTCCTCTACCTCCTGGATAGCGGTCAACAGCGTCTCTGCGTTGAGGTCAATTGGAGCTTGGGTTCTGTCTGGCGATGGGACCCCATCGCCGACTGCGTCTTTCCGGAAAAACGCGGTTCGGAGTTGATCGCCTGTTCCATCAGTAACCGATTCAGTACTCGACGTTGCCGGATCGTAGTTGACAACGTAGTATGGACTGTGTGCATCGAGTGACCGAGTCATTACGACGCCGCTTTGATCGACGTTAGGAACCATCGGTTGGACAAGCACCTGGTCGTTGGGTTCGTCACCCGAGTAGGAGTCGACGACGCGGTCGATTGCCGAGCGGACCGAATTGAGATCGTCTGCGGGAACGTTTAGAATACTCTCGAACCGCCCCGCGTTCGAGGATTCCCAAGTGTCTTCTGCGAGCGCGCTGCTCCGAACGATTACTGATTGTCCACCGAACGTGGTCGCAATTCCATCGAGAATTTTGTCCGGCTCTTCGACCCACTCTTCGACTCGGAACGTGTACTGGTCGAGAATTGTACTGTGTTCGACGACCGTGCTGAGTCGTCGGAGTGTGTTGGCCTTGGTGTCGAGAACGAACCGAGAGATGTCGTTTGGCGTTTCGAGTTCGGCCCAGCGGCCGCCGATGTCGACTACCTCGACCGTGGTACGTTCTTTGAGTTGCTCGATCAGGGCGGGGAGGTCGTCCTGTTCGGTGATTGTGCCGTCGGTGACGAGATCGTGTAGCACCGCGACTGCGTCCGACGAGAGTCGCAGCAGTCCAGTGAACTCTGCGTCGGTAATCCGGAGCGGGAGATCCTGTCCGATCGCGTCGAGGGAGCCGTCGTTTGTCAGCTTGACCTTCTCGGCGCGCTCCAGACTGGCCTCGTCCCGTCCCTCGTAGCGGGTCCGCCAAGTCGTGTCGACGCTGATCGTGACGTCCGAACCGTTGTGGAGTTCGTCGACCGCGTCGGCCTCGAATATCGTGTCGGCATAACAGACGTAAACCGGCGAGTCGTCGGGAAGCGGTGCGGAAAGAAGCGATCCGACGGTCCCGGTATTCTCCCAGTCCTCGTTCCGAGAGAAGTGGACGTCGGCGTACTCCTCAAGGACGTCGTCGAGTCGATAACCGCCGACGAAGTGAATCTCGGGATGCTCGAGGGCGTCCTCGAAGCTCCCGAGGATCCAGTCGAGGGTACGTCGGTCCCCGGAGGTTTTTTGAACGGCCGCAGGATCAGACCCGGAGAAGGGGCGACCCGCACCAAGGATGATTCCGACTGGAGAGTTCATATTCGGTGGTTTTACTGAAGCGGTATGTTCTTTCTGATTGGTGGTGAAGCTCTCGTCGCGGGTAGCTGGAGAAGCGGTCCCGTTGGGAGATGTAAAACTAGACCGCGTTCGCATTGACTTCTGTCGATTGGATGACCTATGGAGGAGACTCGAGCTAGTCCTCGAGGATGGTCATATCGGCGTCGACGAAAGCGATGAGGTCGCTGCCGGTGTTGCGGGTGGCGGAGGATGACAGAGTGTCTGTTTCGAATTCGGGGCTTACTTGTGAGTGTTTGTCAGAGAATTCCGTCGCACCGTCTTGAGTTGCATCTGTCGAGTCATTAACTACTACAAATATCCGAACTTCCCATGGTTCAGTACAAGAGTATTATCAAAAAGTGCGTCGGTATCAAGGAGATTCGAAGCTGTTAATTTGTCAGTAGAGGATAAATAGATATGTATGTCAGATAAGTCTGAGGACCAGATCTTGATTATTGCGGACTCTGCTGAATCCAACCCGTATAGCCAACTCCTCTTTGATGCGCTGGATCACAATGGCGTCAAAGTAATCACACCTGATTTACCCATTCTGTTTCCATTCACGAGGAGTTTGCTTAAAAATAGAGATGTCGACGTAATACAGTTGGATTGGTTACATAAATTTTATATGGCCCAAGGGTTTTCAGATTACGCTGTTGTCAACAGATTAATAACCTACGGAAGAACACCATTCTTTATTCTTGACCTTGTTTTCGTATCCCTCCTCGGTCGTGCTATTGTCTGGACAGTCCATAATAAGTATCATCATGAGGAACATTGCAAGCGTACTAATTACTTTGTTAACGTTATCGTTTCACGCTTGTCCGATGCTTTGACAGTAAAATGTGATAATGCAAAAGAAAAAATAAATAAATTATATAAAATTAAACATGTGGAGAAGATACACGTTGTTCGGGATGGAAATTACAAAGACGCATATCCGAACAATATCAGCAAAAAAAATGCAAGGAAAGAGCTGTCAATGGGCGATGACACGTTCGTATTTCTTTATTTCGGTTTAATTCGCCCATATAAAGGCGTTCCAGAGCTAATCGAAGAATTTTCTGCACTTTCATTAGAAAAAAGTGAACTCTGGATCGTCGGGAACCCATTCGACGAAGAGATCCGTAGGGAAGTTGAGGTGGCAGCAAGAGATTACGAAAATATAGAACTGGTCTTGCGGTATATTCCGTCCGAGGACATTCAACTGTATCTCAACGCAGCAGATGTCTTGGTTCTGCCGTATCGCGACATCTTAAACTCGGGATCAGCACACCTAGGACTAACTTTCGGCAAACCACTTGTCATCCCGAGCAGGGGATGTGTCCCAGAAATCGTTCCTGAACACAACTTCATATATGATCCAGACAACGAGGACGGGCTGCGGGAAAATCTAGTAAATGCAAATCAATCGAACGAACTTGAGAGAATCTCTGAACAAAACTTTCAGCGAGCTTCCGAATTGGATTGGGAGACCCCCGGGCAGTTACTTTCGGATATCTATCGAGACTGCGTTTCGAATTAATATATGCTATGCCGAATCACTCCAGATATCCTTCACACACACGTCGAATTCCCTCTTCGAGACTTATTTTCGGCGTCCAGCCAGTGTTTTTTTTCAGTTTAGCGTAGTCGGCGCACGTATCGTGTACGTATACGTCCTCTGAGATCGGATTTTCTACGTATTCTGGCTCAATATCAGTATCAAGCACGCGGTTGATCATCGCGACGACTTCGTTGAACGAATATGACTGGCCAGTTCCAACATTATAGATTCCCGTTGTCCCTTCCTCGGCAACGAGTTCTGCAGCTCGCACTACGTCCGAGACATGTACGAAGTCACGTGTCTGGGTACCGTCACCATAGATTTTCGGCGGTCGGTCGTGTGCTACGTCATCCGCAAACTGTGAGATCACGTTCGCGTACTCACCTTTGTGGTTCTCAGTTCCGTCATATCCCTGATAGACTGAAAAGAGTCGGAGTCCTCCTAGTGACATCCCGTAATGGTTTGAGAAATACTCAGCGTATCGTTCCCGTGCCAACTTCGATGCCTCGTATCCTGTGTTCGCGGTTATTTCCAGACTTTCCGGAGATGGCTTCGTCCTAGACCCGTAAATTGAAGATGTGGAAGCATAGACGACAGTATCGCAGTCGTCTTTTCGGGCTTGTTCGACGACATTTACGAACCCTTCTACGTTGACACGGGCCCCGTAGCAGGGATAGTTCTCGTGCATTGCATACGATGAGAGAGCTGCGAAATGGAAAATAACATCAACATCAGTCGGGATCTCGTCATCAAGCACGCTTTTTTCAATGAATTCAACATCAGACGAGAGGTTTCTGGGAGTGCCAAGATAACAATCGTCAATTACGATAACCTCATTCTGGTCGGCCAGATCATTGGCCAGATTCGATCCAATGAATCCAGCACCCCCGGTTATGAGGATCCTATTGTCATTCATAGCTCGTTTTCGATCAGGCATCATCGAAAGTGTTTCTATTGAAAGCTCGCCTCTGCACGTTTAACTCGGGGCGCAGTGTAGGAGGAACCGACGGCTAATGCTGCCGATTACGGACTTCCTCTCGTGTACCGATCCGCTAGATGAGTTCGACTCACTGTCGAAATCTTGGACATAGGATATCCGCGGTCTCCCGCTTCACTTCCTTAGATTTAGTGATCTATTCGGCCGCCTAGCGATTCACCAGAACCAGATATTTAATTTAACCCCTCAAATTCATAATTAGGGAGATGAATAGCAGAGTAAATCTCGGACGCCTGTGAAAGCGGGTCGCTTGCTCCTTTATTCATGAAATGTGAATTAAAGTCATACGTGGTGGAAATCTGTTCTTTAGCCCAATCATATGCCCTTTCTCTCGGCTCGTTCAGGAACATTTCGATAGCAAGTGCATTCTGAAATCCTGTGGGATTATTCACAAACCCTCGCGGGTTGTCATAGATATTTTTTTGATATACGTTAGAACCAATGTATGATAGCGCCTTTTGTATTTTTGTGTTACTCCAGATCTCATGATTTGGGTACTGTTTTTTCAATAATGAAAACCCATATAGATTTACTGAGTGGTACCCGACTGCTTTTTCTCTCAACGATAAATCGTGATATGGCTTCAGAATACTGTTCTTTTCAAGGTATAGATAGTTTTTATCTAGAATTTTACTAATCCGATAGCTTAGTTCGCCGCTGATTCTTAGCGGATGTTTTATCAGACCTGATTGATAAATATCAAATATTTTTGGCAGACGATTTAAAAATAATTTAGCTTTTTTGTTAATCTCTGGGTTATATTTCAGCATTGAGCCAGCTCCAGCAAACCACAGTTGGTGATTAAAAGTGGCGTCAAAAGGGAGAATTTTTCCATTAATTTCCACTCGTTTCCACACACCCAAATTATCATCCAATGGGTGCTTTAAAAACACCTCTTCAGCGATCTCCTTTGCTGATTCATCACCAAATAGATCGTAGTACACTGATAAAGCGTAAATACACAATGCTTGTCCCATCAATCCATTACATTTATCTTTCAGATTTGCATTTCTGCAATAATATGTTTCAGACTCTGGCCGAGCTTGGTTACTTATCAAATATTCAGCTGCAGACGTAGCAGCTTCTCTGATGTCTTCATCGCCAAAATAATCAAAACATTTGCAATAAACCAAAAGCCATCGGGCAGTATTTGGAACGTTAGTATCTGGATGATTGTAGAGACCATTATGACCAGCTGGCATTGAACCATCTTCGTTTTGGATTGCCTCAGCGGCTTTTGCACTTTTACGGAGTAATTGATATAAATGCATTATTTATGAATTCATCTCTTTTATATTGTGTACCTACTCTTCTCAAAAATATTATTTTTGTTTCTTTAGGCCATTTGTCTTCACGGGAAACGGACAACCTATAGCAGTCTATATCTTCCGCAACTTCTTTAAATACGTCCTTCTGCGCCTTCTTTAACCAATATACTTGTGATATTTACGGTGTTTTCGACGCGAAAATATCTAGGGCTCAAGCGCTGCCCGCGCACTCCGTTCCAGCAGCTCGTGGAGCGTAATCGTTTTTACCTCCATATCCGACTTGGGCCCTGACATCAGTCGTGTGACCAAACTTCATTCGACGCCGATATAAGTTTACCGGGACCACTCTCAAGGCTGTCCCCGAACCCCAGACTCCTCGGCCTCGAGTCATTATTGTCGAGGGACTTTCGGTACAGATAGCGAGCAGTACTGTAATCTCCTCTACGCCGCATCTTGACGATGATTACCCAGTGTTGCCCATCGATACAGTTCCTGCACTCCGTCGCCGAGCTGACTTTATTATTTCACTTTCTAATATTATAAAGATATCCTATCAAGACAGTCAACTGCGAAGCAAACACTTTCGAATGTCCTTTCTCAATTCTGGCGACCGTAATGGACTTATTTCAGGCTACCAATGACAATCCACCAATGATATGCTACCCAAAGCGCGCCTGGGAAATATACAGAGAGGATGGCGTGAGACATCTAACTTCACAGACAAAGTATTTCCTTCGTGTTCGAGCAGTACCTTTTCAACTTGAAATCTGGTTTCGGGATTCGGTCAACCAATTACGGCACGGAGAAGTACCACATCCACTTTCAGTACTCTGGATAAACCCTCGTAACGTTAAACACGTCGTTCGAGATCTAGACTTATCAAGAAAAACCCATATTGGAAAAGTGAAGGGAGGCGATTGGGATAAAGAAACTATACCGATATCGGAATGGCGGATCTATCGGGGATTAAAACAACGATTCAAAGAGGGAATGGACTGGGAAGAGACCGAATATTATCAAATGGGTTGTGACAAAATTCGCGAAAACGGGCGAGCGTGGAATTGCACATCACCGTCGGAGTTTCTCGAACAGCGATGTCGGTATATAGATAACCTCTACGAGAGTATCGAACAAAACGGCTATCAACGATCAACTGAGTTAGAGGAACGAAAAGAAGATCCTGGCCGTGAAAGAGATGTCACGACACGTCACATCAAGACTCACGAAATTAGTATTGCGATCGGCAGAAATGGAAATTTGATCGTAGCACAGGGAAATCATCGATATTGTATCTCCCGTCTTCTCGGAATTGATAAAATCCCGGTCCAAGTGCTTGCACGACACAAAGAATGGCAACAAATCCGAAATAAGACACACAACTCTAACAGTCTACCCGCGGACGTCGATGCTTCTCATCCGGATTTGCAAGATTTACTAGATCCATGAGAAATCTAGCCAGACGAGCGAGCCGTGTATACCGGTCTGAAGGTTTCACGTCCGTTGTAGAGAAGTCGGCGCGTTTCGTTCCCCGCTACCTCCGACACGTGCTCGGCACAAAGGGACTCTACGGAAGCCAACGCTACCGAAAGCTACTTTTTGGTAGAACTCCCGTCCCTACTCCGCCGTCGCCGACCCCTTCAAAATTGTCAGCGTCGATCCGACCGAGATCACCCACGTCACCGGTCGAGGACCGAACCCGGGCCGATTCCAGTGGCAGGATCTCGGAAAAGTTCAGGGGTCGACTGGGACTAAAGCGACGAGCGCGTTGAAGACCCGTCTGTCGTCAGGGTACTCCGGCAGCACTTTAACGACGGTAGGGACTGGGAGGCATCAAGTTCGTTGCTCGAAGTTTCATCAGGATGTCTTGCCCGTGTTCGATTGAAAAGGGAAAAGAAATAATCAATGCAGTGTAACTGAAATAGGTAACACACGTGTCCTTACAGGATATCAGAGCCACGTGCTTGGAAGGTATTTTTATCCTTCGAAACGAGGGCTTTCTACCGTTTATCCGAGCTGGCCTTAGGGAACTGAATCTGAATCATCGAGGCTTCTATTACTACCTGAACTACCTGTACAAGCGGTCCCGTCGTTCATACCGCACAGCAGAACCGTTCACCGTGGTAAACGTTGATTCGCAACGGGTTCGCTATCGTGCTCCGAGAGACATCGATCGATGGAAACACGTCGGAGAGATTCGAGGGGGTAACTGGGACTGCTCGAACAGAACTCTCGAAGATGGTTCCAAATACCGAAGCGTCGTCGATCGATTCGAAAACGGCACGTCTTGGGAAGAAACCGAGATTTATCAGGAGGGACTAGAGCAAATTGAGAATGGCGAGACACACTGGAACGGCTGTCGCACCGTCGACGACCTTGAGCGACGAACTGCCCACGTCGAACGACTCTACGAGACCATTCGGGAGTCCGGATTCAAATCACAGTCAGAACTCCATGGCGAGAGCGTCAAATCGATCGTCATGAGTGGCTCGTTCGATCGATCGAAGACGGACGTAGCGGTAGCTATCGGGCGGAATGGTGAGTTCCTGTTTGTCGACGGCAATCATCGGCTCGCGATCGCGCATGTCCTCGGGATCGACGCGATTCCGGTTCGAGTCGTAGTTCGCCACGCGAAATGGCAGGACATCCGTGAGAAAATTAAAGAAGCCGGTAATCCAAACGATTTGTCGTCGCAGATGAGACAATACCTCGATCATCCGGATGTGAAGACTGTCTTGACCGAACAGTGATCGAACCGACTACTAGTAACTGATCAAACCCTTCCGTTAGAGCAGCCCAAGAAGGTATTTCAAAACACATAGGTGACCCCTTTCATTACGCACATCATGGAACGTTCAGTCACAGTCTTTCTGGCAGACGAGATGCAACGATTGGCAGTGGAACCAATCGCTGATCAAGCCAGAGAATGCGGCTACAATGTTAATATATCTTATGATTCTACGGAGCCATGCGATATTGGCATCTACTGCGATCACGTTAGTCCCGACCAGGAATGGCCCAATGCAGAATTTTCCGCAATCATGCTCCATGGCATGGACCAGGCATGGTATAAACTCTGGGTCGACGAGCCTTGGGAATTGTTCGATGTTGGTTTCGTTCCTGGACAAAGCACTGCTGAACGATGGCAGAGCTACTCGTATATGCCCCGGGCAAGGCCGACACATGGCGTTTACGAAGTTGGGTGGCCGAAATCCGACGAGATCTTCACCGATGCGTTTGAGAACACTGTTACTGAGTTTGCCGCGCAGTTCGACTTCAATCACGATCTCACACTCCTCTACGCGCCAACATCCGAAATAAACGAGAAGCTCACCTCCTTCATCAAGGCCGCAGAAAACCTCGATGTAAATCTCCTCGTAAAACACGCCCCATACGAAGGAGTCGACCAGCTCCAGAACAACCAAGAGATGTACGATCGTCATGGCGACCATCCAGATGTTCATATCGTCGATCCTGACGTCGACATCATCAAACCACTCGAACTTGCGGACGTACTTGTCTCGGACTCTTCGAGCGTTCAGTTTGAGGCACTCCTGCTTGACGCACCAGTCGTCGCGGTGATGGACTGGCAGATTCAAAAAAAGAACGACGATCAACCGAAGTATCCACGGAAGCCAAACAAATTTGAGTTTGTTCATCGAACGACTCAGTCCGAACTTGACGCAACACTACAATCGATTGTCGACGATCTTGAAACAGAGCGAGATCAGATTCGCAAGTACCGAGCGTATCACTTCTCACATATGGGGGCTGCTGCAGATATGACGCTTGATGTACTTGAAGCACTTGTCGAAGGAGAAACGCCTCCGATTGACGTAGTCGATCCACTTCCGATCAATCGAAAGCAAGTATGGATTAACAACCTCATCAAACAGGGAACAAGCACTGCTGGAACCGTGCTTCCAAACTCAGTTGTGAAACGACTTGAACAGTCTTCAACTGTGGATTCAATTCTTGACGCTGCGTATCAGAAATAGTTACTCCAATACGTCTTGGATTTCATGTTCGAGAGTCTCAGTATCGACACGGATATCGGTCGAGACTGGTTCGCAGTGTACTGCCCGATAATCTAATCCGAGTTCGGACGCGATCTCTCGGTACGGTTGTTTGATGCGGGCACCGAACAACTCAATAATCGAGGTATCGGTACAAAAAATTATATCTGCTAACCCAGCACCGTGAGATCCGACAACAACATCTGCATTCTTGAACAGAGCTGCGTTCTCTTCGAGTGATTGATGTTCTAGATTGTATCGCTGGAATCCGTAGTTCGAAAGGAGCTCCATAACCTCATCTTCGTTAACCACTCGCCGGCTGATTGCATTTGATCGCGAAATATACACGTTTCTCCCATCGCCGCTCTTACTGTTTTGATTGAGGGCATGTTTTCGAAGCCAGTGATAATCAGCTGTCGAGTAGCGGGGGAATGACGGAACCAGTAATAACTGAGCATCGTATAGTGGTCCTGTTGCCCATTCGATTTTTGAGTCAGGGATGTCGAGCACATCGAGAGTGTCTTCTATCCACGGTGGTCGATCAGATGGGACGAGATATGTCGCTTCGAGACCTGTTGCTGATTCGAACTCCCGAACGTATCGTATTTTTGGCACTGTTTCGATAAGCCAATGATAATAATTTGGGTGGCGAGCAATGAGCGGTACTGCCGTTTCAATCGGTTGTGCCCGCCTTCGCAAAGATTTGGTGTCGCGTTGTAGAACATCCAGAACTACTCGTGGATCGCTGCCGAATAGTTCCCGAGACAGGCAGGACATGACATTTGTTTCTGATTCCGGAGTCGTTGCTGTTTCGACGATGGGGGATCCGTCTCCGGTCACTCCTAGTCCTGTTTCCGACAGAATGAATCCTCCACGGAGTTGAGCGACAAATGGTTCTTCGGGAATAGTTTCTGTTTTGATAACCGATTTAGACTGCAATGAGTAGCACTGCTGTGCTCTTCGTTTGAGCTCTTCCCTATTGGTTGTCGTAATGTAACCTTTGTTGGAAAGTGTTGAGTACACCTCTCGCCATACCAGTTTCCGCGAAATAGTTTCGAGTGATGCAAGAACTGTATGTGTGGCTCCGTCGACCTGCCACTTACGTCGAACTTTCCGGAGAGAAATATCCCGACGGGACCACATTTTGTTATTTTTGCTTCGAGTCGGGGATATTAAATAGTACCCGGTTGATGCCCATACTTATGAATCGACCCCTGAGTACACGACTCACAAGCACATTCAGTCTACGATGGCAAAATTAGATAATATATGGAGGTGGTCAGTAGCGGTTTTAGCGGTTGGGTTTGCCTTCTGTTACGGGCTTCTTGTGGGCGCGAAAAAAATGTTTCCATACTATCACATTGATAAACTAAAAAAGAGAGTTGATGGTTCGTATCCAACGGACGCGAAATATTCTCACGGCGTCATCGAAAAATTAGACGCAAATTCTACATTTGATGTGCATTTTATTCACCTCAATAGAAACTCTCATGTAACACTTTTATGTGTTGAAGATGGGCCGACTGTAATGATCGGATGTGGGCCGCTAACTGACAGTAAAATTACACTGCAGTATCTGTCTAAACTTGGGATTAATTCAATAGATAAGGTGATTATCCCATACTACGATCGTGATTTTGTCGGCGGGTTGAAACCGTTCCTGGAAAATATCTCTGTCAGCGAATTCTTATTAGAAAAAAGAAGTACATCTATCAAGAAAAAGAAAAAAGTCGAAAGCATACTCCAGCATGAAAAAGTTAGATACCCAAATGTTGGAACGAAAATCGAACTGAGTAATGAGATTACACTACAGAAACTTGGACCAGCAAAAACGTTCAATTTGGATAACACACCTACTGAAGGGCCGAACAGATGCAACTCAGGTGTGTATAAGCTTGTTTCTCCCGGTTTGAAGGCTGTTTTGATGGGTGATGCACAGATCCCTGCAGAAAAAGAACTCCTCGGTTCGGAATATGATTTATCTGCCGACATTTTGAAAGTCGGCCATCATGGTCATGGGCCAGTTAATTCGCTTGAATTCCTTGATGCGGTTAATCCGACTATTGCTATTATTGATAATGCCTGGCCACGACAGCGAAGAGACGATAAAGTACTTGAGTGTCGATCAAAACTAGCTTACGTCGACAAACTAAATATGTATGAAACCAATAATCGTGGCTCAATTGTAATTCAAGATTTCGGTGAGGAAATCAAAATACAATCAAGTATCTCTCGACGGAAGTAGGAAATAAAACTGAAAACTTGCTATGCTTTGCTCCAGCGTGTGCATCCACCTCACAACACCAAAACCTTCCAGTAATACTACACATAACAACTCATGGGAAAAATAACCTTCTCTGGCGTTTTAGACGTGATCAAATATTCTGTAGCAGTACTTCGTCACGAAGGTCTCGATCGATTTTTGTTGTATGGAGCGAGATATCTATGTTGGAATCTCCAGTTTGAACGCGCCGTTCAAGATTTCCCTTCCCCACTGCCAATGGTAGTCTATCACTTGATCAAATCATCAGTGCGTTGGAGAGTCAATCTCCTCAATAAATTATATCCAAACAAATACACTGACGCAGACCCGTACAAACGTATTTTTGTTGATCCAGCTTCGATTGAGAATACGACTGGCGAAAGATCTTCGAAACGACGTGGATGGGTGGTCGATGGCGACTGGGATACTGTAGGTGAACCCTACATGCAACGGGCTGTTCCCACAGCGATCCAACAACGCTTTGATCAGGGACTCAACTGGGAAAAAACAGTCCTCGCCGACAGATATGATGGAGAGACGCTAGAAAGCCGCGGTCAAGCAATCGATCGACTCTACCAACACATTCGCGACGATGGATATAAATCACAACGTCAACTACTCAAACAGTCTTCAGAAACTGCTTGGGACGGACTCAATGACGCAATGCATCCTTTGGCCAATGAAATCGCTGTCGATATCGGCCGTGATGGCGAACTACTCTGGAACATGTGCGGTCAGCATCGTCTTGCAATCGCAAAAGTTCTGGATATTGACAAGGTTTGTGTGCAGGTATTCCGCCGACATACGGGGTGGCAACAAATTCGGGACCAAGTTCGAAAAACGGGTGACGTTCCAGATAAATTTTCCAACCATCCAGATTTGTATGATCTCACTGACTCAAAAAATCAACCATAATTAAAATCGGGACTGTCTTAACCCATCTCTGCGACAATTGGTAGTACATACCGCTATGCGCCTCGGCCAAACTTCTGTTATCTACCTCGTCTCAAAACTTGCAGGCTCAGCACTCGGATTTTTTGCGACAATCTACTTCACTCGAACCCTCGGCGAAGAGGTCTACGGTTTCTATGCAATTACGCTCGCGCTCGTCTCTTGGCTAGGGATCATCAAGAGCGTCGGCTTCGGAAAATCAGTCGTCAAGCGGATGAGCGAAGGCGAAGAACCCGACGCGTACTTCACCGCTGGGATGGCAATCAAGACGACTCTAACCGTTCTCGTCGCCTTCGGTGTCTTGGTTTTTCGCGAACAAGTAAACGCATACGTTGGCCAGCCAGTCGCCGAATTCGTCATCCTGCTACTGGTCGTCTCTGTATTCAGCAGCCTCGTTAATTCGGCACTCCAAGGTACGAATCGAGTCCACATTTATGCGCCTCTCAGCACAGCGAAACAAGGTGCTCAAAGTGTCACCATGATCGCGCTCGTTTTTATTGGAATGGGTCTCTCTGGTATGCTGCTCGGCTACGCCCTCGGCACTGCGGTGATCGCGGCGATCGGTCTCTGGTTTGTCCGTCCTTCAGTTACGGTACCGCGCTGGCGACACGTTGTCAATCTGTTTGACTTCGCAAAGTACGCTTGGCTCGGAAGTATGCGGAAAAAAACGTTCAGTGACGTGGATATTATCGTTCTCGGATTTTTTGTTTCGGCCGGTCTCACTGGTATCTACGCGGTCGCGTACACTCTTGCGAAATTTCTCGACATCTTTGGGAGCGCAATTCAAACTACTCTCTTTCCAGAACTGAGTAAACGATCGGCGTCCGATGATGTTGACATGATTAGTGCGCTTAC
>SL_4KL_010_BRINEDRAFT_10001408_pt1 | contig 13288 bp, 12 predicted proteins | sample SodLak_010_BRINE_2_FD_10664 | JGI IMG/M metagenome (IMG submission 10664)
TAAACGCCCCAGACGAGGGCGGCCCCGAGCGCGAAGGTGAGTCCGAGGTCCACGCTCGAGGGAGTCCGCTACGTGGGCATGAGTGGTTCGATCTCTCTCGGACCTGATCCGGCGGGCTTCGACCCGGTCAGAGCGAGCGCTTTCGCTTCTCGAGGACCCGAACGGTTTCGATCCGCGTGTCCGGATACTGCCCGTCGGCGTCCTTCTCGACCGCCTTGACCATGTCCCAGACGACGTTGAGGCCGGTGGTGACGCCCTCGAGTGCCTCCATCTCACAGCCGGTTTTGCCCGTGGTTTCGACGCCCACCTCGAGGGTCAGGGCCCCGGTCTCCGTTTCCGTTTCCGCTTTCGCTTCGGCCTCGTCGTCGATCCCCGAAAACCGAAACGCGGTGTCGACGTTCGTGATCGGAATCTGGTGACACATCGGGATCGTCTCCCAGGTGTGCTTGACGGCCTGGATCGCCCCCACGCGGGCGGTCGCCAGCACGTCGCCCTTCCCCACTTCGTCGGTGCGAATCGCCTCGAGCGTCGATCGCTGGAGGCGGATCGTCCCCTCGGCGACGGCCCGCCGGTTCGTGTCCGGCTTCGACCCGACGTCGACCATCTGCACGTCACCCTCATCGGTCGTGTGGGTCAGATCCTCGCGTGTCGCCGCCGTCCCGTCGAAATCTCGTGACTCGTCCATCGTCGATCGCTCTTCACTCATCTCGCTCACCCCAAAGCGCCTCCGGAATCGCCTCGAGCAGTTCCGAGGCGAGCAGGCCGTCGTGGGCCGACTCGGCCACCCGTTCGCCCGCCCGCCCGTTGACCTGGGCTGCCGCCACCGCTGCCTCGAAGGGGTCGACGTGCTCGAGCAGGCCCGCCGTGATCCCCGCCAGCAGGTCACCGGTGCCGCCGACGGCCATCGCGGGGGTGCCTGCCCGACAGGTCAGCGTTCGCTCGCCGTCGGTGATCACGTCCGTCGCCCCCTTCGCGAGGATGACGTGCCCGAGGTCGTCGCTCAACGCTTCGATTTCCGAAGTCACTGCCTCGAGGTCCGTTGTGTCGGGTCCACCCATCCTGGCGAGCTCTCGTCTGTTCGGCGTGCAGACGAGGGTCGCGTCGGTCTCGAGACCCGGGACCACGGCGAGGGCGTCGGCGTCGATGACGGCCGGGCCGGTGTAGGACTCGAGGAACCGTTCGACGGCCTCGAGGGTCTCGTCGGCGGTGCCGAGGCCGGGCCCGAGGACGACCACGTCGTCGTACCGTTCGGCGGTCTCGACCAGATCCTCGACCTGGTCGGGGGTGAGGACGTCGCCCGCGTAGGGCTGGACGATCAGGTCCGCAGCGTAGCCCTGAATCTCCCCCGCGACCTGTTCGGGGGCGGCGACGAACGACAGTTCGGCTCCCGTCCGGAGGGCCGCCTGGGCGGCGAGGGCTGGTGCACCAGTGTACGGCCCCCCGCCGACGACGAACGCACGACCCGTTCGCCCATCGGGTCTGGCCAGGGCGACGTCGCCCGGCCCGACCCGTTCCTCGGCGGCGGCCGGAATCCCGATGTCGGCCACCTCGAGGGTCGCTTCCAGATCCTCGAGACCCGGCTTTTCGTCGTGGAACGTGACGACGTGATCGGCGTCGACCATCGGCTCGGCGTGGTCACCGCCGTCGGCGTCGAACCCCGAGGGGACGTCGACGCTGATGACGGTGGCGTCGGCCCCGTTGATCGCTCGGACGGCTGTCGCGGCGGGTTCCCGGAGGTCGCCGCTGATCCCCGTCCCGAGGACGGCATCGACGATCACGTCACAGGGTGGGAGATCGAACGCTCGCGAATCGGTGACCTCCTGGCAGTCGTAGCCCCCCGCCTCGAGGGCGGCCCAGTTCTCGTGGGCGATGTGGGTGCCGATACTCGCCGCGCGGCCGAGCAGCAGGGTGGTGACCTCGANCTCCTCGAGAAAGCGCACGGCGACGAAGGCGTCGCCGCCGTTGTTTCCACGGCCGGCGACGATGACGACGCGGTCTCCGGGAGCGGCCACCGAGCGAACCGCTCGCGCGACGGCGTTGCCACTCGACTCCATCAACTGTTTTCGTGGGACGCCGAGGGCGGCGGCGTTCGCGTCGACGGCGGCCATCCGTTCGCCAGTGATCATGCGCAGGGCTTCGGCGGGAAGCCCGTTGAATATTGCGGGGGTATCGCATCTAGGTGACCGTGAGGGCTCAGTACCGAATCTCGAACCCGTGTCGTCCCTTCGGGGCCTCGAACTCGGCCTCGACGTCCGTCACGGTCGCGGCCGGACTCCCCTCGTGACACCACTCGACCATCGCCTCGACGTCCGCCCGTGCCCCCTCGAAGACCGCTTCGACGCGACCGTCCTCGAGGTTCCTGACCCAGCCGTCGACGCCGCGTTCCTGTGCGGTGTCCCTGGTCGTCGCCCGATAGAACACCCCCTGTACCGTCCCGGAGACGAAGACGTGGGCTCGCGTGCGATCCGAATCGGTCTCGTCGGCTGGCATACGCGAGCCATCACGAGCGAAGGCCAAAAAGTCACCTCACGAACGGCTGACCACTGGTTGACGGCTAGCCGCCGCTTGCGAACCGATGCTCTCGCGACTCGCAACGTTCAACAGACCGTCCCTCCAGATCCCTCGTATGGAACGACCGCTCGGAATGGCGGCCTTCGCCAGACAATCCCGGCTCGCCCATGCACTGACGGTGCTCGGGGCCCTCGTGATCTGTTTGCTGGCGTACTTTGGGACCGTCGTCGCCGTTTACGGCGACCCCTCAGTGGTGGCCACCGAGGCTGCGGTGACGGCCCAACGCGTCGGCGGATTGGCGGCCGGTGTCGCCGTCTGGGGTTATTTCGCCCTGGCGTTCGTCCGGGGGTACGGCGGCCCGGTGTTGAACGCCGTCGTCTATCCGCTAGTGATCGCGGTGGTCGCGCCATTTCCCGCCCGGTGGGTGCTCTTTGGCCCCGACCTGGCGGGGTTGGCCGACCGATTCATCGGGCTGTTCGTCTTCGAACCGTTGCTCACGACGGCGCTCATCGTGGTCGCGGGACTGGGCGTGTTCGTGACGATCCTCTCCGTGTGGGCGGCCCTCATTGGCGAGGACGCCCGTGAGGACTGGGAGCGAACCCACCTCCCTGCGGATTTCTACGACGAGTTCGTCGACGTCTCCTGATTGTTGCCGGACCGCGATTCCCGGCGACTGATTCTCCTCGAGGGAGGTCCTCGTTCGAGCGCCGGAGGGGCTGCTCTCGAGTGCACGCTCGGCATGGACGAGGAAAGCGATTGACTCGAGCGCACTGAAGGGACAGACTCAGGGCCGGGTGGTCGCCCAAACGGCCGTCAACGCGAGGGCCACTGCCGGAACCAGCGGCACGATCAACAGCGCCAACAGGTAATCAGTTCCCGGCGGGATCAGCAGGATCACGCCGGGAGCGACGATGAACGCGACGAAGATCATGCCCACCAGAATCCAGCCACGGGTCCCGAACTCCCGGTCGGTGGTTTCGGGATGGACCGGGTCCTCGAGCCAGCGGTCGTCCGCTGTTGGGTCTGCCTCCCCACGCCGCCTGGAATTTGCGTCCGCGTCCGGCCCGTCGGCCGCATCTGCCTCGAGTGTCCCGTCCCCGTCGAAATCGTCGGGGTCGTGGACGTATCCCTCGTCGCGTTCGGTCACGGGCGGACGTTACGACCCAGCGGGCAAAGCCCTCACGGTTCTCGTGGCCACCCCCAGCGACCCCCTCACCCGAGTTCGCTATCGGGCTCGAGGACCACCTTCCCGAACCCCTCCCGCCCCTCGAGCAACTCGTGTGCTCGAGCCGTCTCGCTCATCGGCAGCGTGTCGCGAATCGCCGGTTCGAACGTGCCGTCCCAGACGAGGTCCATCACGTCGTCGACCTGGCCGGGGGTGGCCATCGTCGAGCCGAGGATCGTGAGCTGGTTCCAGAAGATTCGCGGGATGTCGGTCTCCGGGGTCGGGCCGGCGGTGCCGCCGCAGGTGACCAGCCGACCGCCCTTCGCGAGGCTCTTGATCGAATCCCGCCAGGTGCCCGCCCCGATGTAGTCGACGACGACGTCGACGCCCCGTTTTCCGGTCTCCTCACGGACCCAGTCGGCGAAGTTCTCGTCCTCGTAGTTGACGACGTGGTCGGCTCCGTGGGCCTCCGCGTACCGGAGCTTTGCCTCGGTCGAGCCGGTGGCGTACACCTCCGCACCCGCGTAGTCGGCGATCTGGAGGGCGGCGTGGCCGACGCCGCCGCTGGCTCCGAGGACCAGGATCGACTCCCCGGGGTCGATGTCGGCCCGGTCGATCAGCATCCGCCAGGCCGTCTGGAAGACGAGCGTGCTCGAGGCGGCGACCTCCCAGTCGACGCCCTCGGGTACGGGGATGAGGTTGTCCTGGTGGACGGCGGCGTACTCGGCGTGGACGCCGGGGACGTGTTCGCCGATGACGTGGTAGTTCACACAGAGGGGATGGTCGCCGTCGCGACAGAACTCACACTCGCCACACGAGACGCCCGCCGAGAGCGCGACGCGGTCGCCTGGCTCGAACCGCGTCACGCGCTCGCCCGTCTCGCGGACGACCCCAGCACCGTCGCTCCCCGGCACGTGGGGCAGCTCGAGGTCCAGTCCCGGCAACCCGCGGCGCACCCACACGTCGAGGTGGTTGAGCGCGCCGGCCTTCACGTCGATCAGCACCTCGTCGGGACCGACCGCGGGGTCGGGTACCTCGGCGTACTCGATGACGTCGGTGTCCCCGTGGCCGGTGACTGTCACGGCTTGCATGGGGGAGTGAACGGAGCAGGCCGTGAAAATAGTTCGTGGATTCCGCCGATCGGGCTACGTGTCGTCGCGTCCGTCGATTCGAATCGCTCGAGCCGCCGTCGCCTTGAACGACGCCGTGATCGGCGCGCCGGGCTCGAGGTCCAGCCGATCGGCGCTGGCGTTTGTGACGAGCGCCTCGAGGCGCGCGTCATTCCCGACCCCGACCGTCACGCGGGTGATGGCCTCGCCAGCCGTCAACGCGGTGACCGTCCCGTCGAACCGGTTGCGCAGGCTGGTCTCGTCCCCGCTCGCCCCCTCCTCGGGGGCCGTCAACACGACGGCGTCCGAGCGAACNGTCACCTGCACTGACTGTGCCCCGTCGGGCACGAGCGCCAGGACGGGGCCGGCAGCCGTCTCGACGGTCGCGAGTTCTCCCGTTCGCTTCTGGACTGCCCCCTCCAGGACGGACTCGGTCACCCGCGCGACGCCGTCGAGTTCGGCATCGTGGCGGTCGAACTGACGACGCAGCTGGTCAGCACGGGGGGTCAACTCGGTCCCCCCACCCCCGCTGCCGCCGCGGCGACGCTCCGTGAGCGTGCCCAGGGCGTCCTCGAGTTCGACGACGCGTCGCTGTAGGCGGGCGTAGGATCGCCCGAGTTCGTCGGCGGCCCCGTGAAGGGAGCCGGTTCGGTCGATCGCCTCGAGCATCTCGACGTCACGGCGGTCGACGGTGACGTCGTCGATCGCGAGTTTCGTGGTGTATTCCTTGCGTATCATTGGTCCATTGGCGTCAGTGGCACGGTCCAGATGAGCGTTTGCGGAACGAGGAGGTGGTGGCGAGAAGTACTCATGAACGCCTCAACCTGCTCAGAGGGGGTTTGGACGTGAATTGTGATGAGGTTTTGGAGAACGATTGTACCCGGACACAGACGAATAGTAATGTTTGTATAACGAGATAATCGAGAATAACCTCTTTCCGCAAAAGACTCTTATCATCTCTCTTTCTACTGTATATTATATGCGTCGCCGTAGCATGTTGGGCGCGATACCTGTTCTTGTAACTAGCGGCTGTCTCTCGTTTTTTCAAGATTCAGGCCCGTTCAAATTTGAGATTGTAAATTATCGGGAAGAGAAGTTTAGGGCAGAGCTCACACTCTGGAAAGACGATACCGTCGTATTGGACGGATTCGTTGATGTCGCTCGCAAGGACCCCACTGAGGATGCAGCCGGGATATCATTACAGAATATTGAGAATGTATCTAATGGCGATGTTATCGATGCCCGGATCGAGATTGACGATCGGGTGCTCGAGCATAGTTACGAAATTACGTGCTCGGACAGTAATGGAGGGGAGAATACGTTACAATTCAATATTTGGACGAGTGAAGACCGTGGTGAAGATGGTATGGGGTTCGACGGGAGTAGGTGCTAATCGGTAATGAACTGGAACGTACTGGAATCGAACAAGGGAGCCTCTGGTGAAATCCTCTTTGTTATAGGCTCACTCTCGTGAAGGATATTGTAGGTGAGTCAGAGAACTGTTCGAATAATATCTTTTAGAGCGTCTCGCTCGGGTTTGCGTAGGGGTTTTCCGGTGAAGTTCGAAGCGTCTGAGATACGCGGTAAGTTAATCCTTCGAGATGCCTCCTACGGCGAGAACCACGCGTCGCGTGGCTCTCACACGTATTCACGTGTGCGTCTCCATCAATGTATTCGCCTTCGCCGTAAATAAGTACATCAGTGGTGTGCGGGCGACCAAAACTGCCGGGGCAGTGTCGCGTCAGTACACGAGTTCGCCGTCGATGAACTGTCTCGTCCGGTCGTCTCGAGGCGACTCGAACACCCGCTCGGTCGGGCCGATTTCGGTCACCGCACCACCGAGCATTACAGCAGTTCGATCGGCGACCCGCTCGGCCTGGTGCATGTCGTGGGTCGCGATCGCGACGCCGATGCCGCGCGCTCGAGCCGCCCGAACGGCGTCCTCGATCACGGCCGTGTTTCGGGGGTCGAGATCCGAGGTCGGTTCGTCGAGCAAGAGCACGTCGGGATCGTATGCGAGCGCGCGGGCGAACGCAACCCGCTGGGCTTCGCCACCGGAGAGCGAGGCGGCGTCCTGCTCGAGGGCGTCCGCCAGGCCGACCGTCTCGAGGGCCTGGATCACGGGTTCGTCGACGGTGGCCCGCCCCAGCAGGGCGTCGATCTCGTGGCGCACCCGATCGCGCCAGGAGCGACGGATTCGGCGGCCGTAGGTGACGTTTCGGCGGACGCTCGCGTCGAAGAGGTTGGCCGCCTGGAACACCGTGCCCACCCGTCGGCGTGACGCCAGTCGCTTTCGATCGGTCGTCGCCCAGACGTCGGTTCCCTCGAGGGCGATCGAGCCCCGATCGGGGCGCTCGAACAGCCCGAGTAGGCGAAGGAGCGTCGACTTGCCGACGCCCGAGGGGCCGATGATCGCGAGGACCTCGCCCGCGTTGACGGTGAGGTCGAGTCCCTCGAGGACGGCCTCGCCGTCGAAGCCGTGGTACAGGTCGGCGGCCTCGAGGATGGGCTCCCCGCTGGGCGTGGATCGGTGGGCCACCACGGGCTCCTCGAGGCTCATCGGACACCCCCGGTCCCGCTTCCGCTGCCCAGCCGAACCAGGATCCCGTTGACGAGCAGGACGAGCGCCAGCAGGACCGCCCCCAGGAGCATGGCGGTCTCGAAGCGACCCTGGCGGGCCTCGAGCTGGATCGCCGTCGTGAGCGTCCGGGTCTTCGAGGTGCCGTCGGGGCCGGCGATGTTGCCGCCGACGATGAGGACGGAGCCGACCTCGCTGATCGCGCGGCCAAAGCCCGCCAGGACGGCGGTGGCGATCCCGTAGCGGGCCTCCTTGATCGTCACGAGGGCGACGTCGAGACGGGTGCCGCCCATGGCGTAGGCCGCGTCGCGGACGCCGCCCTCGACGCTGCCGACGGCGGCGAGGCTCACCCCCGTGATGACCGGGGCGGCGAGGACGAACTGGGACATGATCATCGCCTCGGTGGTAAACACGAGGTCGAACGAGCCCAGCGGCCCCTGGTTCGAGACGGTAAAGAGGACGGCGAGGCCGACGACCACGCTCGGCAATCCCATCCCGGTGTTGATCACGGCGGTCACGAGTTGCTTCCCGCGGAACTCCGAGAAGCCCACGAGCATCGCCACCGGCAGACTGAACAGCGTGCTCAGGGCGACCGCGACCAGGCTCACGTACAGCGAGACGTAGATGATGCTCCGCACGTAGTGCCACTCGAAGGGGAACTCGAGCAGCGACGGAGTCAGTGGGACGATCTCGAGGATCATGCCATCGACCTCTCACTTACCCCTCCTCGGGCTTCCAGTCCGCCGGCACGTACTGCTGGAAGTTGGGGTCCTCGGCGACGGCTTCGGGGAAGAACAGCTGTTCTCCTTCGACGGTGTACCCCTGGATGACGTCGTGTCCCTCGAGTCCCGTCAGGAACCCGATGTAGGCCATCGCCAGGTCGTAGGTCACGTTGTCGTGGACGGCGGGATTGACGGCGACGATGCCATAGGGGTTGGCGAGCAGGTCCGGTCCATCCTCGATTGGCCCCTGGACGTGGATCTCGAGATCGATCTCGCCTTGCATCGAGAGGTAAGTCCCCCGGTCGGCCAGCGTGTAGCCCCCACCCTGATCCGTCCGGACGAGGACCTCGCCCATCCCGTCGCCGGCTTCCTGATACTCGCCCCGCTCCTCGGGCTCGAGGCCGGCTTCGTCCCAGATTTCGCGTTCCTTCGTGTGGGTGCCCGAGTCGTCGCCGCGGGAGACGAAGGTGGCCTCGGCCGCGGCGATCTCGGCGAAGGCCGACACCACGTCGTCGCCACCGCTCACCCCTGCGGGGTCGTCGGGCTCGCCGACGACCACGAAATCGTTGAACATGAGGTCCCGGCGGTTGACGCCGTACCCGTCCTCGAGAAACTCGTCCTCGAGCGAGCGGGCGTGGACCATGACGACGTCCGCGTCCCCGTTGCGGGCGGTCTCGAGGGCGGCCCCCGTGCCCTGGGCGACGGTGTCGACGGTCACCCCGTAGCGGTCCTGAAAGGGGGCGTTCAGCTCGTCGAGCAGGCCGGTGTCGTAGGTGCTGGTCGTGGTGGTGAGCGTCAGCGTTTCGCCGCTGATCTCGGCCGCGTCGTCGTCTTCGCCCCCGAGCGCTCCGGTACATCCGGCCAGGCCGACGGCGACGCCGGTCCCGAGGCCTGCGAGCACTCGTCGCCGTTGTATCTGCATGGATACCACGATGGCGGGGACCGACAAATAGGTTTGGGCGGGGGCGTAATTACTTCCGGTTACAAATTCGGCTGGTTCTGAATTAGAGGTGATTTCGTAACCTGATTGCGTTACTTTGCGGGTCACCTCGAGCGAGGTGGTCTGAGGGACAGTTTAGCCCCACTCCCCAACACTTTGAGTAATGGAGTTTAAAACTACTGAAAACGAAGCTTATGGGTACATTATTTGTATTGAAGTGGTTCGATCCTGGTCCGCACGCAGTCCACCCGGCTCGCATCTGGGACACCCGACATCAACCAGGAACACGAGCCACGGCAAGCAGGTGATTCGACCAGTCGACGACCGCCGGATCGGTGCGGAGGTCCCGAACGGCCTCCGTGACGGCCGCGACTACGTCGTCCTCGAGGTCCGCGAGGTCGATCCGCTCGCCGACGTTCGTCGCGACCCCCTCGAGGCCCACCATCGCTGCGACGTCGAACCCGGCCGCCTCGAGGGCGGCCTCGAGTTCGGCCGCCCGGAAGAAGTGACAGGCGGTGAAGTCGGGCTCGAGGTGAGGTAGTTCCTCCCGAGCGAGCTGGGCGTCGTAGGTCCCGTCGCTCGCGATGGGCTCGAGGGCCGGGGCGTAGTCCGGGTCAGTGACCAGATTCTGCAGGACGGCCAGTCGACTCATCACCGAGACGAAGACGGGTGCACCGGCGCGGGCGACCCGTCGGAGTTCCGCGAGCGCCCGCTCGCGGTCGCTTGCCTCGGGAAGGTGCGACAGGGGGCCACCGGTACAGAGCACGGCGTCGACCGAATCCCGCTCGAGTGGCAGCGATCGGAGGTCGCCGCGTTCGACCGTCACCAGCTCACTGACGCCGTGGTCGCGGGCCTTCTCGCGGGCGATGGCACACTGGGTTTCGCTCACGTCCACGAGCGTCACCGCGTAGCCTCGCTCCGCGAGCCAGACGCTGTACCGGCCGGCACCGCCGCCGGCGTCGAGGACACGGGTTGGTTCGTCTGTCTCGGTACCACCCGCGCCCGAAGCCGGCAGATACCGCTCGAGGTAGTCGGTCGTTCCCTCGAACTCGAGGTGGCCACCCAGGGTCGCCTCGAGGCGCTCCCACTCCTCGTGGCCGTACTCGTCGTAGTAGGCTTCGGGCTCGAGGGTGGGTGGCAGCCCCTCGGTGTCCCGTGGCTCGCCCGATGAACCGCTCTCTCGGCCCGATTCGCCGTGTCGGTCGCTCATGACCGGTGTTCACACCGACACGCACATGAACGTACGGCTGGTGTGTGACGCCTCACCACGCGACTCCCGGCCGTCGGCGACCGGAACACGGACGCTTGAATCCGGTGCCTCGACAGCCTCGCCGTCCTGGCGACCGCGTCGACCGACTCCACCGCCGGGGCTCATCCGTGACGAAACAGCTAACAGGGTCCCGCGAATACGGCCCCGTATGGATCCGGCCAGCTCGACCGTCACCGACGGTCACGCCGATGGGCCACGGGCGGCCGTGTTCGTAGGGGCCCCGTCGCCCCACTAACACCACCTTTCGACGGATGTATTGTCCCGGATTCGAAACCACCACCAACGACCAGTATCACCGATGGACGCTACAGCACACGGAGCCGACGACCGCATCGACCGACGCCCACCCCGGGCGGTGAGAGCATGAGCGCAGAGCCCGACCTCGAGGGCGACGGCGAGGCCGACGACGAGAGCGAACGCGCTGCCTCGGGCCTCGAGGGCAACTACGACCCCGAGGCTATCGAACCCGTCTGGCAGGACGCCTGGGTCGAGGCCAAAACCTACGCCTACGAGGGTGAACCAGGCCAGGACCCCAACACGACCTACGCCATCGACACCCCGCCGCCGACGGTCTCGGGGAGCCTGCACATGGGCCACCTCTATGGCCACACCCTCCAGGACTTCGCGGCTCGCTTCCGGCGGATGGCCGACGGCGACGTCCTCTTTCCCTTCGGCTACGACGACAACGGCATCGCCTCCGAGCGGTTGACCGAACAGGAACTCGACATTCGCCACCAGGACTACGAGCGACGGAAGTTCCAGCAACGCTGTCGCGAGGTCTGCCAGGAATACGAGGCCGAATTCACCGAGAAAATGCAAAGCCTCGGGTGTTCGATCGACTGGGATCACACCTACAAGACGATCGAGCCGCGCGTCCAGCGCATCTCGCAACTCTCCTTCATCGACCTCTACGAAAAGGGGCGGGAGTACCGCAAGAAAGCGCCGGCGATCTGGTGTCCCGAGTGCGAGACGGCCATTTCGCAGGTCGAGACCGAAGACGACGAGCGCCACGCCCACTTCAACGACATCGCCTTCGAGCTCGTTGGAACCAACCCGCCACGCGAGGAACTCGTCATCTCGACGACTCGCCCAGAGCTGATCCCGGCGTGTGTCGCCGTGTTCGTCCACCCAGAAGACGACGAAAACCGAGCGCTCGTCGGCGAAACCGCTCACGTCCCGATCTTCGGCCACGAGGTACCGATCATCGCCGACGAGCGCGTCGACATGGAGAAGGGGACCGGCGTCGTCATGTGCTGTACCTTCGGGGACCAGAAGGACATCGAGTGGTACCAGGCCCACGACCTCCCGCTGCGGGTGGCCATCGACGAAACCGCCACCATGACCGACCTCGCCGGCGACTACGAGGGGCTCTCCACCGAGGCGGCCCGCGAGGCCATCGTCGAGGACCTCGAGGCTGGCGGCTACCTCCGGGATCGCCGAGACATCGTCCACGACGTCGGCGTTCACGAGCGCTGTGACACCCCCGTCGAGTACCGCGTCTCCAAGCAGTGGTACGTCGAGATCCTCGACCGCAAAGACGAGTATCTCGAAGCCGGCGAGGCGATGGACTGGTTCCCGGAGAAGATGTTTACCAGGTACCGCCACTGGATCGAGGGCCTCGAGTGGGACTGGCTGATCTCCCGCCAGCGCGACTCGGGGATCCCGTTCCCGGTCTGGTACTGTACCGCGTGTGACCACGCGATCCTCGCCGAGAAGGACGACCTCCCCGTCGATCCGCTGTCTGACGACCCACCGGTCGACGCTTGCCCCGAGTGTGGGGCGGACACGTTCGAGCCCGAGGAGGACGTCTTCGACACCTGGGCGACATCGTCGTTGACGCCGTTGATCAACGCGGGCTGGGACTGGGACGCCGAAACCGAGTCCTTCGAGATGGCCAACCCCGAACTCTACCCCTTCGATCTGCGCCCACAGGGCCACGACATCATCTCCTTCTGGCTCTTTCACACCATCGTCAAGTGCTACGAGCACACCGGCGAGGTGCCCTTCGACGCGACCCTGATCAACGGCCACGTCCTCGACGAAAACCGCGAGAAGATGTCCAAGTCCCGGGGCAACGTCGTCGAACCCGCCGACGTCCTGGCGGCGTATCCCGTCGACGCCGTCCGCTTCTGGGCCGCGAGCGCCGCCGTCGGCGACGACTTCCCCTTCCAGGAACAGGACATCGTCGCCGGCGAGAAACTCCTCCGGAAGCTCTGGAACGCCTCGAAGCTCGTCGACAGTCTGGCCCCGGCTGACCCCGAGGAACCCGCGCACCTCGAGCCGATCGATCGCTGGCTGCTGGCGGAACTCGACGCCACGATCGAGGCCCTAACCGACCACTTCGAGGCCTACGAGTTCGCCAAGGCCCGCAACCGGCTCCGAACGTTCTTCTGGAACACCTTCTGTGACGACTACCTCGAGATCGCGAAGACTCGTGCCGACAGCGCGTCGACCCAGTACACGCTGCGAACCGCCCACCGGACGTTCCTCCTGCTGTGGGCACCGATCGTCCCGCACGTCACCGAGGAGATCTGGCAATCCGTCTACGCCGACGGCGAGACGGGTGGCACGGAGACGGCGACCAATCTGGACAGCATCCACGGGCACTCGTGGCCACAATCACAGGAGTACGACGCCGACCTCGAGGCCGGGGAAACCGCGATGGAAGTCATCGCCGCGCTCCGGCGGTACAAATCCGAGCGGCAGTTGCCCCTGAACGCCACGCTCGAATCGGTCGCCGTCCACGGTGACGTCACCGGGTTCGCCGAGGCGATCCAGGACGTGAGCCACGTCGACTCCCTCGAGACGCTCGCGTCGCCGCCGGAAATCACCACCGAGGTGGCCTCGATCGATCTCGAGTACGCGACGCTGGGGCCGAAATACGGGGCCAAAGTCGGTGACATCGACGCGGCGATCGACGCCGGCGAGTACGAGATCGTCGAGGACGGCGACGAACTCCACGTCGCGGGCGAGGTGCTCGAGGGCGACCTGTT
>SL_4KL_010_BRINEDRAFT_10001409_pt1 | contig 13287 bp, 13 predicted proteins | sample SodLak_010_BRINE_2_FD_10664 | JGI IMG/M metagenome (IMG submission 10664)
TAACAAAATAAGGTCTCCCTGTACAGGGGTATAGTGTCCTACCATACTTCATCTCCTTCAGGCTGACCGGTGTCCCACTCACCCGGCCTGTACCGACCATCGTATTCGGCCACCCTATCTTCCAGCTTTACATGTTTCTTCCCGGGAACAATTACAATGTTGCCATCATGAACATATAGTTCGACCCGGTCATTTTCTTTAATACCTGCTTCCTCCACAATATGTTTGGGCAACCGTACAGCCTTGCTATTACCCCACTTCTGCACCTTCGTGTACATTGCCATCACCTCTAAGATAAGTATATACATTGTTTATACGTTTTGCAAGGTCTTAATCAGCAAGAGCATGTAGCACAGGGACGGAGTTCCTGCTGCAGTGTTAGGCCTCACATATCTTAATTATGGAGCGGCTGAAAAAAGGATCGTTTAATATTAAATTACGGCAAAGGCCGCAGGACTTCTTTAGCCATGCGTTAAGTCAATCTTTTTTAAGCTACCTGCCTGTTCTAACGGGGCAAGGTCACTTTGTTGGGTGGTGGAAACCTTCTATACTCTTTTAAATAAGGAATTGCACTTACATGGACTAAACCCACCTGGGCTGGGTATGGTATATTTAAAATATAAGCCATTACAAATCTATGGGTTCCTCCTTCCGTAAAAAATAACTCCCCCCTCGGCCCAATGCTTACTGTCCCAAGTCTATATTTTTCATTTATTTCACCGGCCAGTCTTAACCTGCCTTCTCGTTTTACTTGTCCAAAAATTTGATCTGCTCTTTTCAGACTTTCCATGTTATTTTTTATTAGGCCTGGATGTTCTGTGTTTTCCCAAGGTATATTTCTAATCCAGTGATCAAAACAACTTTTTATTTTAGGGTATTCAATAATATGTCTTTCCTGCTCAAATGGCCATGAAGATTCAACCACCAAAGCTGAAGCAGCCCTATGATTTATACCATACAATTCCAAAAATAATTTCCAATGGATTAACTTATTACAGTTTCTAGGGTTTATCCAAATCAACTCCCCAAATCTCGGTGCTTCCCGGCCATACCTTGAAATATTATATATATTCCGCGTATAGCCATTAATTCTAAGATGCATTCTTTCTCTTTTATCGATAGCTATTTTATAAACTGTATTAGCAAGCGTTCCCTGCTTTATGTGTTTTGTAAATTTGTTTAGCAAGTTTTCACCATTCCCTGCCTTTTTTTTAACTTTATTCTATAAAAAAACCACCTCTCCTTTGTGGTTCAGAATGTTAACCCTGGTGGCAATTCGACGCGTCACGTCCCCCTGTTATATTGAAACAATTCAGCATTTATGTTAAGGTTATACGCATAATCATTGTGGAGTTGTTTTCTTTGCTTTCAAAACAAATTGCTATTGACCGTTCTTTTTCGGCATCTTTAATTGAAATCCTAAAGCAAAATGATTGCAAAGCTGCGGGAACTCTAACAGCTGCATGGACAGAGCTGCAATGGCATACAGCAAAGTTTGTTGTTCAAACCCATGGAATTGCACCTTTGTTTTATAAATTATGCTCCCTTTCCGGTGCCTATGACAATTTTAATCCGGCTTTCCAGGGCTATATCTCCGAACAATATTATCTGAATCAAGCGAGAATTAACAAGGTAAAAGGTACCCTGCAAGATATACTTGAACAGAGTTCCCTGAAATCAATGGCTGTGATGCCCTTAAAGGGGGCTCTTTTAATAACTAATTATTATGAAGACGCCGCTTTGCGCCCCATGTCTGATATTGACCTGCTGGTTAAGCCGGAAGATCTGGCAGATATTGGTCAAATCTTGCATGAAATGGGCTATGATTTAGTTCAGGATAGTTTTCATCATGTTCAATACATGATACCTGGAAAACCGGTCAGCATGAATGGAGAACATCCTGATAACCCCCTGGTGATTGAACTTCATAAAGAAGTTAACTGGCCGATCGGTCACCTGGATTATGATATAACTGATCTGCTCTGGCAGAATGCAGAAAATAAATTTCTGGGCTATGATTACGCTTTTAAACCTTCAGAAGATAATTTGCTAATGATGCTGGCCTGTCATTGCGCCCGCAACCAGTACGAAGGGCAAATGCGGGCCATACAGCTTTATGATTTAAAACTGGTAGCAGAAAGCTTTGAACGCCAAAATTGGGCAAGGCTGCAAGAAAATGTTCAAAAAGGTGGTTTTGATCGGGCAATTTATGCTGCCCTGCACACCACAGAACGATTCCTGGGGTTTGCTACTAATGATGTGATAGAGTCAGGTAACTTGATTAATGTTCCAGGTAAGTTTAAACACCTGATCGAAAGCCAGTCCTTTGATACGGTAATTGCAGACAACGAGTATAAAACCCTCTATTACAGGCTGAGTTCCGGGGAAGGGCACAATAATAAAGTTATGCTGTCCTTATACGAGTACCTGTTAAATCAGGTTCGCTATTCAAATCAGCTCCAGTGGTTTGAACCCGGCCGGGAAACATTTCGGGCAATACTGGACCTGATGAAACCTTCCCAGGGCAAAAAAGAAAAGTGGGGCTGGTTTATAGCCTACCTGGGCAGCTGGATAATTACCCCGCTGGCTCTGCTCATTCTATCGGTTGGCGGACAGGGATTGCGGGAGAAAATCCTGGAGATCTTAAGGTCAAAACTGCTAAGACAGAGCTATTATACTGAGTTATTAAAAGGGTAAAGTGCTATGGTGAAGAAAGAGGAGTTAATTAAAAAAATATACCCCGTTCTAGGTATTCCTCTTAAGGTTATTACGAATAGCGAACAGATGGCAGAGCTGGTTGAGGAGCGCTATAAAGACTGGGCTGCAATTCCTGAAGAACTAACCGCACAAGTGTCACCGGGTTTGATTAAGGTTTGTTTGCAACCAGAAAAGGGAGTCCCGGTTAACATTGATCAGCTTGAATACAGGGTAAGCACAAATGATGTGCTTGCCAAGGGACCGGGTATTAAGTTCTCAGTTGATCGCCAGAATAACTATGCTGAAGCCAGTTTGGAACCTGCGGCTTTAAGCCAGAAAGATTACTTCATCAGTGCAGTGCTTGACTGCATGGTTTTGTTTCTGGCAACACGTAATAACAGGGTGCCGCTGCATGCTTCAGTTGTAATAGTAAACAATACTGCCCTGGTTTTATACGGGCAAAGTGGCAGCGGGAAGAGTACCCTTTCATATCAACTATACCGGGCAGGAGCCGGTATCTTATCGGAGTCAGCAGTTTACATCCAAAGTAAAGGAGAGTTTTGCCTGTGGGGAGATCCCCGGGCGTTTAACCTCCGCCCGGATTGCCGCCAGTTTTTTCCTGAGCTAAATGATTTAAAAGAAGTTAAGCAGCCGGGCAATAAGAAAAGAATTCGCCTGGGTATAGCAAATCAAGGGGAGCAAGGGTCTCGTCACTTTCACTTCAGCGGAAACACTATTTTGATTTTCTTAAAGCCTATCAGAGATAACAAGAGTTACCTGGCTCGGCTGGATAAATCAGATGCCCTGAAAAAATTGAAAAAAGAGAGGGAGTCAGGATATAACCTTGACAATGAATTTGATCAGGTTATTTCGGCGTATCCTTTTAAAGAGATATATACGCTGCACTCTGGCAGAGACCTGAACCATAAAGCAGGTTTGCTCTACAAGTTAACCGAGGAGGAGATTGAGTATGGCACATAAACACTTTAGAATATTGCTTGCTCATTCCAATATGTTAAAGAATGACTCAAAACAGGCGAAAAAGATGAAGCCTTACCCGCCTCTTGCCACTATCCAGGCTGCTTCAATTTTAAGGGATAACGGCTTTGAAGTGGCCCTCTTTGACCCTACCTTTGATCAAGATTTAGATGAACTCGACAAACTGCTGGGCAGCTTTTGCCCGGACCTGGTGGTTGTCTATGAAGATTTCTTTAATTTTATTACCAAGATGTGCCTGCTTCACATGCGTGAAACAGCATTGGAAATTGGCAGGCTGGCCAGGGAAAATGGTGCCGTTACAATTGCTGCCAGCCCCGATACTTCAGACCATCCCGAGTACTACCTGGATCAGGTATTTGATTATGCCCTGATCGGTGAGGCGGACCTGGCTTTGCTCGAAACATGCCTGGCTTTATCTGAACAGCGTGATCCCCTGGCAAGTGGAGTTAAAGGAGTTGCAGGGCTTGATTCTGGTGGAAACCTGAAGAAAAATCCATATCGCCCACTGATAAAAGATCTAAGTGAGCTGCCCATGCCGGCCTGGGACCTGGTTACAATAGAACCTTACCGTCAGGCCTGGTTAGAGAAACATAACTATTTCAGCTTGAACATGGTTTCATCACGGGGCTGTTCTTACTCCTGTAACTGGTGTGCCAAGCCCATTTGGGGCGAGAATTTTGCACAAAGGCCGGCTAAACTGGTGGCTGAAGAGCTTAACTGCCTGGTAGAAAGCTTTAATCCCGACCATATTTGGTTTGCTGATGATAACTTTGTCTGCGGCAGGGACTGGATCAGGGACTTTGACAAATACTTATCCGGTAATAAACCAAGAGTTAGCTATTCTATTCAGAGCAGGGCTGATCTTTTGGATCCGGAGGTTATTGAATACTTAAAATCGAGCGGTTGCAGTGAAGTGTGGCTGGGGGCGGAAAGTGGCAGCGAAAAGATATTGAGATCAATGAATAAAGGAGTAAGTATAAAGCAGCTGCGCACTGCATCAAGTGAATTACAAAAAGCAGGCATCAGGGTATGCCTCTTCTTTCAGTTTGGCTATCCTGATGAAGATTTTGATGATATTCTTGCCTCAGCAGACCTGATCAGGGAAATATTTCCCGATAATATCGGGGTTAGTGTAACCTACCCGCTACCCGGGACCAGGTTATACCAGTCGGTATGTAATAGAATGGGTGAGCAAACCCACTGGAATGATTCAGATGACCTGGCTATGCTATTTCAGGGCAGGTATGAAACGCCATTCTATAAAAAGCTGCACGGGGTCTTGCACGATGAGCTGGAACTGCGCCACCGGCTGGAAAATGCCACTGAAAACGGAGAGTTCCGGACAGCCGAGTTGTTAAAGCAAGTCTCCAGAGGGTGGCTGGAGTTGGGGCAGATGGAATCAACACACCGGCGAGAAAAGAACAACTAGAGCAGAAAGGGCTTGAGCGCTTATGAACGATATAATACTTACGCATGGTTTCTTCCTGGATGAAGATCCAAAAGAACAGGAGATTATGAGACCTTACCCTCCCCTGGGCCTGATGTATATATCTGCCTATCTGAAGACCCGTGGTTTTAAGCCACTTCTTTTTGACAGTACTTTTAAAACCAGGGGCCAGTTTGAAGAACTGTTAAAGGAGAGTCCAAATGGGGTCATCGGCATTTATACCACGCACATGACCAGGAGCAGCGTTATCCGGCAAATACAATCAGCCTGTGAAAAGGGTTTAACAGTAATTGTCGGAGGCCCTGACAGCAGCGCTTATCCGGAACAATATCTCGAGCATGGTGCTGACCTGGTCGTGATCGGAGAAGGGGAAGCTGCCCTGGCTGAAATTCTGCCCTTAATAAATGGCGACAGGTTAAAGCGGGAGCATTTGGCTGCAATCAGCGGCCTGATATACCGTGGTAGTCATGGAAATATAATTCGAACAGCGGACCGGGAGCTTTTAGACCTGGATACTATCCCCTGGCCGGATCGCGAAGCAGTTGATTTAGATCAGTACCTGGCTGCCTGGAAAAACAGCCATGGTGAAAATAGCGTAAATATGATTACATCACGAGGTTGCCGTTATTCCTGCCGCTTTTGTTCACATTCAGTTTTCGGTAACAGTGAACGCAGGAGGAGCTATATCGATTGTGCCGATGAAGCTCAATGGATTATCGAGCGCTATAACCCGAGTCAACTATGGTATGCCGATGATGTTTTTACCATGGATCATGACTGGTTGTTTAGCTACTCGAATGAACTTAATATGCGGGGGATAAATATCCCTTTTGAAACAATATCCCGTGCTGATCGGATGCAGGAAGATGCAGTAATTGCCGAGCTGGCTGCCATGGGGTGTCGCAGAATCTGGATTGGTTCAGAAAGCGGCAGTGATCGTATTCTGCGGGCCATGGGCCGGGGAGTTACTGCGGCACAGGTGAAAAATGCTGTCAGCTTATGCCGGAAGTACGGAATTGAAACCGGAATGTTCCTGATGTGGGGTTACGAAGGGGAAACTCCCGATGATATTGCCCTCACGGTTGAACATGTCAAACGGTGTAAGCCGGATATTTTCTTTACCACCCTGGTTCATCCCATAGGCGGCACAAAGTATTACCAGGATATAAAAGACAAGTTAATTCTACCTGGGAAATGGGCAGATTCCACTGACAAAGATTTTGGGATCGAAGGGCGTATGCCAGAACGCTATTATAAAGCAGCTGACCGCTGGCTCAAAAATGCGGTTAAATCAGATCAGCTAAAAGAGACCCGGCCGCATGAAGCTTCAAACTATGCTGCTCTTGCGGAAGAAGCGGAACGAGAGGTTCGGGGGCTATGGGATGAATAAGCAGGCTAACAGTGAAAGGGTCAAGAATTGGCCATTTAACCGGGAAGCTGCCGGCTACGATTGCAGTTTTACCAATACGTTGCTGGGCCGAATCTACCGTAATGCTGTATGGGATAGATTAGCGGTCCTTTTTGATTCAAGCGAACATATCCTGGAGCTGGGGTGCGGTACAGGAGAAGATGCCCTCTTTTTAGCCGGGCAGGGAAAGAAAGTCACCGCCTATGATGCCGGGATTGAGATGGTTGAGCAGGCCAGGAGAAAAATTGAAAACGCAGGTTACGCCGATAGAGTTCTTTTTAAGGCTGCAGATATTGAGCAGCTTACTATGGCCGCTCCGGGCCCTGTGAGTGATCAGAATGGCGAAGGTCCTTTGTTCGATGGGGTATTATCTAACTTTGGAACTCTTAACTGTGTCAGTGATCTTGATCAGGTCGGCCAGTACCTGCACAGGGTGTTAAAGCCCGGTGCACCGGCAGTCTTTGTAATAATGGGGCCTTATGTGCCCTGGGAGTGGCTGTGGTACTTGCTTAAAGGTCAGCCCGGTACGGGGTTCAGGCGTTTGAAAAAGAGCGGTGTCACCTGGCGGGGGATTAAAGTGCGCTACCCATCGATCAATACAGTCAGATCAGTATTTTCTCCCTATTTCAAGGTGACCGCAGCCAGGGCGCTTGGTGTATTTTTGCCTCCTTCTTACGTGGAGGAATGGGCCAGGGCTCATCCAACATTAATTGATATACTGTCCAGGTTTGAGAAAAAAGCTTCGCCATATCGTTTTTTTGCCGCTTTGGCTGATCATTATATACTGGAAATGGAGCATGCCTGATGAAAATTGCTTTTGCAGCCTGGGGGGATCCACTAGATCCACATTTTGCTTCAGGAACTCCATTGTCAATTATTCGCATGCTTCGCAGTTGTTGTTATTCAGTGGAGATAGTTCCCTCAGTTAAATATTATGGCAGCGCAAACTCCTTGCCACTTCTATCCTCTTTAAAACAGTCAGTTTTTGAGGGCAGCGTGGTAGAAAAGGCCATGTTAAGGGTTAAAGATTTTTATTACAACCGGCTTACCTCTTCAACTTATTTAAAAGAATTTTCTCCCCTGATCTTAGCGGAGAGGTCGGAAGCAGTGGAGAAAGCCCTGGCAGGTATTGACTATGACCTGCTTTTTGCCTGGAGCAACCACTTTACAGCTGACCTCAACATCAATAAACCGGTTGTATTTTGGAATGACTACTCTTTTGCCGGTTATATAGATATGTATCCGCCATTTGCAAAGCTCTGCCGGGAAACCGTGGGGCATGGACACCGCATGGAAGAGTTGACCCTGAATAAGGCTAACCTTGCTATCTACAGCTCTGAGTGGGCAGCTAAAACAGCTCTCGAAAACTATACTTTTGATCCGGATAAGCTAAAAGTCATCCCCTTTGGCCCGAACCTGCCTGTGCAGCGAAATAGAAGAGAAATTGAAGACATTATTGCTAAAAAAGGTCTTAGCTGTTGTAAGCTTTTGTTTGTCGGAGTGGACTGGCATACAAAAGGCGGTGAACAGGCAGTTGCTGTTGCAGAAGAATTAAGACTAAGGGGTCTTGAGACAGAACTACATCTGGTCGGGGCTGACTTAAATTTTAAACTTCCTGACTTTGTTTACAACCATGGTTTTATTTCCAAGCACTCCGAGGAAGGCATTAAAAGCCTTGAGCATCTTTTTAATAGTTCTCACTTTCTAATACTTCCTTCAAGATATGAATGTTTCGGCATTGTTTTTGCCGAGGCCAGCTCTTTTGGTTTACCTTCGCTTGCTTCAAGGGTTGGTGGGATTCCCACGGCAGTCAGAGACGGGAAAAACGGTTTTACATTCCTGCCCGGAGCAGCTGCTGGTGAGTATGCTGATTGTATTGAAAGGCTTATGGCTGAACCACAGGACTATTTCGATCTGGCCCTTTCAACTTTTCAAGAATATGAAACCAGGTTAAACTGGCATAAAGCAGGTGAGGCGATTTCCCGGTATATCGAACAATACTGCACCGGTAGGCGGGGGATGAGCTAGTGGCCAATAAATTAGATAAATTAATGGGCCTGGGCAGGCTGGAGCACCAAAACGAAATCTTGTTTAACAAGCAATCAGAAACTGAGCTGCAAATCAAGAACCTCAGCTTATTTCACCGGGAGCAGGGCGGCAGCTTTAAACATACATACCGTTATGTTCGTGTTGGCTATGAGCTGCTTCCTCTGCTGTATTTTCCCCGGAAACCAGCAGCCGGGCTAAAAGCAGCAGTCAGGCTGGCTCTATCCCAGGGGGTGTGGTGGCAAGGGCTGAAGCTGCCTTTCCTGGCAAAAAAGATCGGTATTTCTAATAACCTGCGAATTTTTGGCTATGAAGGTAATGATAAACTGACGATAAAAGTTGCTATGCCAAATCATTTCAGGCGGGGCAATCTGCTCAGGGAAGTCCGGGCCAGGAAACTGGTTGCCGGAAGAATGGGCGGGCAGGCAATTTGCCCTCGATTATTTGCCTATGAAAGTAAGGAAGGACGCTGGTTTACTGAAGAGATGTTGCAGGAAGAAGGACAAGCTTCATTACATGATAAGGCAGTGGAATTCTTAGATAGTTATTGCCGCGCTTTTTACCAGTTAAGCGTGAGCCTTCAGCCGATAAGTCGGGCTGGTTATGATCGGTCCCTGTCAAAGTTGGATGAAGTTCTGGCTGGAAAGTTATCCGGGCACAGAGAGTTTGATCCGCAAAAACTTTGGCCTGTCGCACTCTGCCATAATGATTTATGTCCAGAAAATATGGTAAAAACCAGGGATGGCAAGTTATATCTAATAGACTGGGAGTTTGCTGCACATAACCCCGTAGCTTATGACCTGGCAAAAATATATACAAAGCATCCTGATCTTAGAGAGGATATAATAGCTGCCCTGGAATACTTTTCAAAAGAAAATAGTTCTGTTCTGAGCGCCAAACTGCAGCTGGCCATAGCCCTGGCCTGGCGCTTTACTGACACAAAGGCTAAAATTCATTTCCAGTTATCCAGGCTGGAAGAGAATAAAAAAGTTAACATGGAAGGCATTAATAAACAGTTAGANGAAAAACGCCATGAACATNNTAATTTAATTGAGAACTTATTGTAGCAGACTGATCTGAATTTACGCAAACTACTCTTTTCCTCTGGCCGGAATTTGCAGGTCAACTTAGATAAACTGGAGCAATAGGTGAACTGCTTTCCTTATTTACTGCCAGTTTCTGCCGGCAAATTGAAGCGCAGTTTTAAACGATCCGGCACCCAGGCCGTTAACACCCAGCAGATCAAGCGGGCCCTGCGCCTCAAAAATTTACAGTTCACAACCCCGCTTATTCTGGTATTATAAGCAGGACAGCTTGTGACCTGAAGAAAATAATTACTGCATAAATGAGGTATGGGCCCCTTGAAAACATTACGACTAATCATGGGTGATCAGCTCAGCCGCGATATTAGCACCCTTGCGGATCTGGATCCTGACCACGATCTGGTTTTGATGGTCGAGGTCGAGGAAGAAATTACTGCCGTAAAGCATCACAAGCAAAAAATTGTCCTAATCCTATCAGCCATGCGCCATTTCGCAGACAACCTTCGGGCCGAAGGAATTAATGTGGACTACATAGATCTGGAAGAAGAAGGCAACACGGGTTCTTTCAGTGGTGAACTAATGCGGGCCCTAAAGCGGCACCAGGTGGAAAAAGTAATTGTAACTGAACCCTCCGAATGGCGAGTTTTGCAGATGATAAGGGAATGCTCATCTATCCCGGGTATCCAGCTTGAGATTCGAGACGACAACCGCTTTTTATGCTCTAAGGAAGCATTTTCCCGCTGGGCCTCTGGAAGAAAAACCACCCGCATGGAGCATTTTTACCGCTGGATGCGCCGCAAAACCGGGTGGCTCATTAATGGAGATAAACCGGAAGGTGGAAAATGGAACTTTGACGCTATGAACCGCAAGGCACTGCCGCGTAATCTTGAAATACCGTCCCGCAGGCAAATAAAGCCCGGTGAAATCACAAAAGAGGTTATGGAGCTGGTAGAAAAAAGATTTCCGGGCCATTTTGGGGACCTAAAACCCTTTGCCTGGGCTGTAACCCGCGAGGAAGCGCTGGAATGCCTGCGGGATTTTATTGCGCGCAGGCTCTACTGGTTTGGAGATTACCAGGATGCCATGAAAAGCGGGGAGCACATTATTTTCCACTCGGCCCTCTCACCGTACCTGAACCTGGGCTTGCTAACGCCCCGGGAAATTTGCCTGGCAGTAATCCAGGCCTATAACCAGGGCAAAGCGCCGCTTCACTCAGTTGAGGGTTTCCTGAGGCAGGTTATGGGCTGGCGCGAATATATCAGGGGCTTTTACTGGATACATATGCCAGGTTATCAGAAGACCAACTACTTTGCAGCAGGTAGAGCCCTGCCCGCCTTTTACTGGACCGGTAAAACAGATTTAAACTGTATGCGGGAAGCCATTGAAACTACCCGCCGTAATGCCTATGCTCACCATATCCAGCGGCTGATGATTACCGGCAACTTTGCCCTCCTGGCCGGTATTAATCCGGCCGAGGTAGAGGAATGGTACTTAATAGTCTATGCTGACGCATTTGAATGGGTGGAGCTGCCAAACACCCACAGTATGGCCCTTTTTGCCGACGGCGGCCTGCTCAGCTCTAAACCTTACGCCGCCTCCGGCGCCTACATAAACCGGATGTCGGACTACTGTTCCTCATGTACTTACAACCCCAAAACCAGGATCGGTTCAAAGGCCTGTCCTTTCAATTATCTCTACTGGAACTTCTTAATGGTTAACGAAGAGCTGCTCAGGGGTAATCCACGCATGGGCCTGATATACAAAAACCTGGACCGCATGGATAATGAGCACCGCAAATTGATCAAAGAGCAGGCAGAAGATTTTCTGGCCCGGCTCGAGAGTGAGTATTAAATATCAGGCAAATTTTCAGTTGAAAATGTTAAGGTGACGGGGTTATTGACAAGATTGACAAGGGAAATGGACGGGCATAAAAGTTGTTGGCAACCCCACCTCCTTGGCAGTTAGAAAATTGTAAGGCGTGGGGTCGAATAAATCGATATACTTTAAATTGAGTAGGAATATGACAGATGAAACGCCAGACTGTCATGCAGGAGAGTTTTGGTAGCTATCCGTTGAGTCAATCTTTTTAAGCTACCTGTTTGTTCGCAGGCATTAAATAAGCATCTTGGCTATTTTGCGGTAGCAGATCCCTCGTCTCCCAACTACACATTCCCCGATACAAGGCGTAGCTTTAAATGTATTTGAGGGCTAATCAGTATTGCTGCTTAACCCATTCTTCAAGGCTGATACACGGTACATAGCTTTTTTTAAAGTCTGGCTTGTTTCTGGTAATTATTATATTCATACCGCTTTGCCTGGCACATTCCATCATTACTGCATCTTCAAAATCAGGTGTATCTTTATCTAAAGCAGCGGTAATCATGGACGGGCTTATACCAACAATTTTAATAAACTGAAACATTTCTTTTAAGTGAGTTTTAATTTCCTTTAAACTATAAGCTTTCCTTAAGATATACACCAAATCTGTTACTGAACTGGCTGTAATATATGCTTCAATCTGACCTTTTTCTGCCTGCCTGAAAGCTTTAATAGCATTTTCAACAAACGGTTTACGATTTAGAAGGACATCGAGGACGATATTAGTATCAATCAGGACTTTCATATTTTTTCAGCCTTTCTTTCCTCGCATCCTCAATGCTGTAATCTGCAGCTTTTTCAAATACGCCAACTAAGTTTTGCGTCGCCGGGTATTCATATTCCTGAACAGCAGTTAGTTTAGCAACATATCTGCCATTTTTTGAGATAATGACATCTTCTTCCTGGGCAGTTTTTAAGTATTTGCCTACTTTATTTTTAAATTCAGTAGCTGTTATAATCATGACAAAAACCTCCTAAAATTATTATATACATATTAGCCAAATTAAGCAATAGGTAGAAAATCTCGGAGCACATTATTATACTGCACGAACTGTGAATACAATCTCAAGTTGATGCTGATCTTGAAAATGGGTTTTACTGTTAATAAAAGGATAGGTCCTTAAATCCTAACTCGGACAAGATGGTGGCACAAAAGTTGGATTTTGAAATGGCCCTTTATATGCCCAGTGTACATAGGCGTTTACAGGATCGCTTCGAAAAGTCTTGCTAAATTAGCGCAGGGTTTCAGAATTATGGGCCTAAAGGATAAGATTTCCACTGCTATATAAGTATAGTCTCTCAGGCAGCTAATTGGCACAATCAGTATACCGCTCTTATCCCGAAAAACATACTGACCACCTGTCAGTACCATCAAGAAAGAGGNCGGATTCATAATATCAGTATCAACCTTATTTTTGAGCTTTGTTAAATTATCAAAGGCCTCATCGACCTGTCGATTTCCCATTTTGATCTCAATTGCACCCCACCGTCCATCAGGCAATGTAATAATTGCATCTACTTCAAGCCCGGTTTCATCCCTGTAGTGACACACTTCTCCATTGATGCCCTGAGAATAGATGCGTAGATCACGGATACACAATGATTCAAACAGGAACCCAAATGCATATCAGGGATCAGGTCTTGAAATATCACTTTTTTGAACATACACCTGGCTCAAAGAGAAAACTTATATTTCAAGACCTGACCCCGATTTTCCATGGGGCCGTATTTTTGTCATATTTTGTATGAATATGACAGATGAAACGTCC
>SL_4KL_010_BRINEDRAFT_10001410_pt1 | contig 13285 bp, 20 predicted proteins | sample SodLak_010_BRINE_2_FD_10664 | JGI IMG/M metagenome (IMG submission 10664)
TGTTAATAGCATCATTATATTATAGTCTATATTTAAAAATTATATATCTGTTGGTTTATATATGTAATATTATAATGTCAACTATTTTCACTTACAGCGTTGTTAGTGAGATTTACAGTCTATACGTGACCTTTAGACGTTTTTTAGACGTTTTTGAAATATACCTAAAGCTAACGAACCTTAATTATACAAGTATACTTATAATAGTATACAAGCACACTTGTATAACTCCGGTAATTTGGCTTGTTTTCAACGGTCACTAACAAAACCCCACTAACAACACTGTTAGTGAATCCGTATTTTATTAGATAAAGTTGAACTCTAAAATAGTTTTGGTTTAATTTAAATATTAATATATTTCAAGCAGACAAACATGTTTTTAAATTAATATCCGTAAGATTATCAGCATATTCATTTGCATATAAAACCGCTTCGTTAAAACTTCTAGTTGGTACACATTCAACATATTTTTCATTTTTCAAATTTTCTTTACTATTTGCTACTTGTACATACCAAATCCATTCTTCATTTTCTTCCCACTCATATGTAGATTTATTTTTTAATTCACTGTGAATCTTAATATAAATTCCTTTATATCCATCATCAAAACTCCAGATATAATCACAGGTTAATGTTGGGTCTTTCATAATTGTAATTCTTTCACTTATTCTTTTTATTTTTGTAGGTTTTTGTTCTAAAACTTCAGGTACTTTGTTCATATGATAACTAAATTTATGTTACATTATAAAGTTTTCTATTTGTATAATCTAATACATATAACATTATATATTGTATTAATATATTAATATGTATATATATATGATGTTATTTTTAAAAATTTTGGCGTATTTATTTAAGTTAAAAGAGGTCCAGTAAATATATAACGATTTATAAACAATTATAATTACATGATTTCAAATGATACCAATAAAGGAGCAAGTCCAATTATTGGTGTTATTTTACTTGTTGCTGTTTTTACAGGTGTTGTAATTTTATTAAGTTTTAATTTGTTTTCATCTAATATTGGTGTCGTTTCAGAATCAATGGATGCAGATATAAGTTTTAATACAGTTGAAGAGGGTGTTTCTGTACAAATACATCAAAATGAAAACATAAATAAATTATATGTGAAATACGAAGATGGTAGAACAAAAGAAATAGATATTAATAGTACATCTTCTCAAGAAGTTAATTTTGGACCGGGGAGATATGATTTAATTGGTGTAAATAATTCAAATGAAAGATTATTAAATACAAATTATGTTGATAATTTATTAGAAATTGATGTGGAAGAATTTGCATCTACAAATGAAGAATTAAGTTATGATATAAATACAAATATAAACGAAGATGACATTTCTGCATATGATTGGGATTTTGACAACGGTGAATCATCTACAGAATCTAATCCCACAAATACATATACAAATGATGGTATTTTTACAACAGAATTAATAATTACATTAGATAATAATGAAAAAATATCTACTAGTATTGATATAATTGTTGATTCTTCTACGGCAAAATCGTCTGAACCAGATGATAAAGAAGAAGTTCATGATAATTTAGATGGAGATGGAACAACAGAAACCCCATATATAATCATGGATGACCATGATTTACAATCAATTGTTGTGGATTTAGATGCTAATTATGAATTAGGTCAAAATATCAATGCATCTAAAACAGAACAATGGAATAATGGAGATGGTTTTAAACCCATTGGTGATTCTGAATCTGAATTTACGGGTGAAATAAATGGCAATGGATATAGTATTAATGGTTTAACAATTAATCGACAAAATACTTCTTATATTGGTCTAATAGGTTATTCCAATAATGCAAAAATAAATGATATAATTTTAACAAATGTAGATATTACAGGTCAAAGCGAAGTTGGTGGATTAATTGGATATAATAAAAATAGTACTATTGTAAAATCTAATGTAGCAGGAAATATTTTTGGTGAGGGTAAATTTAGATTAGGTGGATTAATTGGATATAATAAAGATAACAGTAAAATTTATAATTCATATTCAAGTGCTTCCGTTAAAGGAAATAACAATAATTTAGGTGGTTTAATTGGTAAAAATGAGGATAGTGTTGTTAATAAATCATTTTCAACAAGTAATATACATGGTGAAAACGATAATAATTTAGGTGGTTTAATTGGTGCTAATTCATTAAATAGTAAGATTAATAATTCATATTCACAAAGTGATATTACGGGAATTAATAATACATATGTAGGAGGTTTAATTGGATATAATGAGGATGGTTCTGTTATGAATACTTATTCAGCTAGTATTATAAATGCTGAAGGAACGAAGGGTGGTTTAATTGGTAAAAATGATGATATAATATCTAGTTCATATTGGAATAAAGAAATTAGTAAATCTATATTAATTGGAAATAATACAGGTGAAGAAACAAATAACGAAGGATTAGAAACGGTTAAAATGCAAGGAGAAAGTGCACAAAAAAATATGAATGTATTTGACTTTGAAAACACATGGATGATTGTTACAAACCCGAATGATGATTATCCTGAGTTACAAAATTAACGTTTAATAATAAATGGGCCATTATTTTCAATTAATTGGATATGTGAACTGCCAATTAATTCTTGTGGATGTAATATTATATTTCCATTATCCGTAATACATCGAATTTTAAATTCAATTGTATTTTCACATTCATATGAATCATCGTATTGAATTATTAATTTATAATTATATTTTGTGATTATTTTTATATTTATATTTTTCATGTGTTCAAATTCTTTCGGAAAATTTGATTCTAGTTGAGACTTATTTTTAATTACGTTATTAACTTTATTTATTAGTATGTTATTATTACTCATACGAGCATATTCAAATTAAAACATTAAATAAGTACCGATTTAAATTAAACCTATATTTAACGTGTATTCCCATTCAAATCGAGCTAATATGAAAAATAATAATGCTCCTATTGACATAGCAATATATAGTATTATTAATATATAACTGTATGTATATATGAAAAAGTAATGAAAATACTTTGTACTAATAACATATATAAAAATATAAATCTAAATGACGGTTTTAAACCATATCTTGTTGTAGAACTTTTATAATGATAAATAAATTTATAATACATAACTGAGATTACGGTTAAAGGAATAGGAATCGTTAAAATAAGTGAAATAAAAATAATATTATTTAAAAATGGAAATAATATAGAAAATAAAATTCCAAGTACACTACCAACAAATAATATATCTATATAAGTATTAAAAAATAATTTGAATTCATTTCCTTTTGACCATCTCACATACCAAGGTTGTTTTCCTTGAGCATTATGAACTGGTTTTTTAAAAATTTGTCTCTTAGTCATATATAATTTTTATATATACAACTATTTAAATCATTTTACATTTTCATCTGATTCCATAGATTCTTTTCTTCCTTTATTAAATTCTGTTATTGATTCTCCAACACTACGCGCTAACTTAGGTATTCTATTTGCACCAAATAATAATATTAATATTCCTAATATAATTAATATTTCTGGGCCAACAGGACCAAATAATATCATATATTATATATAATTTTACTATCATAAGTATTTAATGCTAATCAAAATTTTTAATATGTTGTATTATAAATATGAATTATGATTAATCAGGTTCATTCACACATTAAAAATAATTAAAGTAAAAAACATGTATTTGATTTATTAATTTTTATGATACTTTGGATTCTAGGAATATATATTAACACAATATTTTTTGCTATCTATATACTTTACATATTAATTAGAGCTTCTTCTGATACTATTCAAATATTTAAAATGGCATGGGATAATCCGAATAATCATACAAAAGTATTATCTGACAATAAAAGTTCTGGAATACCAATTATTTGTGTTATCGCTGGATTATTAATATGGTATTATCTATTTATAAATAATTATTTAAATTCTGATTTGATAATATTCTTATCTTTTATTATTATTGGATTAATAATTCCATCATTTATATCTTCATTTATTCTTGTTTACAGTGTTGCAATAATTCAAAATTACAAGAAAAATAAAGTTCAATCATAATTATTTTTGCTTACTTTTGGATTTAATGTTCGTAACTTATTATATCCAATTAACTTCTTAATTATTTGGCCAAATAAAGTAATATCTGTATTAACAGTCGAAATAGTAGATAATTTATTTAACTCATTAATTTTCACTGTATCACGAAATACAATATATAATATTTTTTCAGAATCATGACATTGCATATATTCTATATTATTATAATATTCTTCAGATATTTCATTAACAAGATTTTGCATAGGTCCATTTGTTTGTATTTCAAAAATTATATTTAACATATTAAACATAATATAAGTTATAATTACTAAACATATATAATTTTTTACGTCAAAATGACAAAATAGTTAATAAATATAATATATTTAATATAAAAAATACATAAATATATTAATAAGTATATTTAGTTTTTATTTATTCACAGGAATCGTTTCAGCAAACCACCAAACATCAACAGCAGAAACAAGTGAATTACAATATATTGCTGTTGCTGTCTCTGTAAGCTTAATCTTATTATATGTCTGGTGGAAATATTACTAACATATATAACATGTTATAAATAAATTATAAATATGAATACTAATACAGTTACAGATTTAATTAATGCTTCAAATTTGAATGTAGATTCGAAACAAGAAGGCATAGATGAATTATGTAGTCATACATTTACAACGATAAATCAATCTCAAGGAAGAATGTATGATAAAAGTGAATTTGAATTTAAAATTAAACAAATTGATACGGATTCAAAACCACACATGATAGAAATTCAATGGTTTCAAATTGGTGGTGATGTAATAAATTCACGAACCGAAAATTCAAAAGGTGAATATAATAAATATATTGAAGAAGGACCGCATCCAATTACAGATGATATAATATTTGTTATGAAAAATGCATCTGTAAAATAATTAATTATAGTTAAATAATGAAAATGATTTTTCTGTATTATTATATTCAACAGTATAAGTATTGATATAATCTTCTTTATTAATTATATTTCTAAATATATTTGAATTCTGTGGAATCACATAAATAGTATTTGTTTCTGGACAAACATATCCATCTTGAATTGTTGTAGCTGTAAATTTTTCTTCTTTTTCTACAGGTTCTATATCATACCAATCAGATACAGTTAAAAATACGTCTATAACATCTTCAACATGGATTTTATGAACTTTCATAGTTTCTTTATTAGTTTCAGGTGGAGCAGAAATTATTTCAACAGGGAACTCTTTTATTGTGCTGTTATCACAATCTGAAATCATGAGAATATCTGGTTTTGATTTATGTCCTGACGGTAATTCTACAGGAGTAGAATTATTTTTTATATTTTTAATAACTTGTTCATATTTATGGTCTTGAAATTTTTCAATAGATTCTTGGTTAAATACCGTTGATTCATTAAAAGTTAAGTAAATAGATTTAATAACTTTATTTTTAACAGTAAATCTAGATACAGAAAATCCAATATATGAAAATATATCCTCAATTTTATCAATGTTACTAATTGAATCCTCAATTTTTACTTCTAATTCAGATTTATTTTCAACAATTTTTATATTTTCAAAATTAGTCATTAATTGTAATTCTGCATATAAATATTGTATTGCTTCATCTGTATATTCTCCGGGGAAATATTTGTCTTTATCTTCTTTTTGAACTAACCATTTTGAAGTATTAATACGAACTTCTAATCTGTTATCCTCAATAAATATATTTCTAATAATCATATCTTTATTAATATCTTCAATCATAAAATCTATATTAAAATCATCTGTTAAAATCTTAGATTTAAGGATTATTTTATTTAATGCGCATGAATGGTTAATTGTATCTACCCACTCTAAATCATGCATACTATCTAATTTATTATAATATTCTTCTTTTGTTATACTTGTATCACTGAAATCAAAATTATTGTTATCAGCGTATTTTGTCATATATAATATTTTAAGTATGTATTAATAAGTCTTTTTCAAAATACGCGATAGTTATTTATTAAATAAAACATATTATTTTTAATATGCTTATACATATAAGATATAATGATTATGTACCAGAAGTTGAAGAAATGAATAATTTTGAAAAAAATATAGAAACGCCTTCAAAAGAAATAACAGAAAAATATATAGATAAAGTTAATAATATAATAAATTCTTTAGAAAAAAGTTATGATATAGATTCTGATGGTGTTCATTTTGTATATGCTAATTGGAAAAACGAAGATGAAAATGAAACAGTTGTTAAAGCATTTCACCCAGATAATTATGATGATTGGGTACAACAACCTATAGTGTACATTAAAACACCTAAAGAAAATTGGGAAAATTCATTTGAGAAAGAAGTATCTAATGCTGTTAAAAAAGAAATATTCTACGATTTAGAATTTTAAATATAAAGTTTTATATTGTTAATGGTATAATAATACGTATATGATTCAAACAAGAAGTCTTAGTTCAGATGAAGATATATTATCTTTTTTAAAACAATATTGTGATTTTGGTCCAAATAGATTATATATTTTATTAGCTATGGCAAGACCAAAAGAAAATAAAAATATCACACATAATAGTATTCCTATTTTTAGAGAACTCATTACAAAAGAAGAAAAAATTACAGAAAAATATAATAAATTAAAACATATATCTGAAAATCATAGAGAAGACGGTGAAAAATTAACATTTAGATATTATTTTTCAGCAAATGCAAGAGATATTGATAAAGCATTTTATTTATACCAAAAGAAATTATTAGAAATGCAAAGAGATATACATAATGGACATACCGCTACACAACATAAAATAAAAAGATTAGATAAAGAATGGATGTCTATGTTACAAAAATCTGGAAATAAAGATGATAATTACTTTATTATTGATATTGATAAATCAGAAAAATCAATCTTAAATAAAATATATAATGGTATAGAAAAAGAAACGACTATCAAAGAATGTATCCAAACACCTAACGGGTATCATTTAATTACAGACCCATTTAATCCAAATCAAAATATATTAGATGAAGAATATATTGAAATTAAAAAAGACGATTTATTCTTTTTATCAAAAAATAATTAACTCTGAAATTTATTTAATATCTCTGTAACATTCATATTTACAGATAATCCTATACTTAAAGAAACATATAATACATGAGGTTGAATATCTTCAACCAGTACAGCACCATCTTTTTGCAATTCATAACTACTTTCATATATGTTTTCTATATTACTACTTGAAAAACCAACTAACAAAATATTTTTATCAGGATTTTCTTTAATAAAATTTCGTAAACTATTTTCATAAAAAATAGATACTGACGTTCCACTATGATAAGTAGATATAATTATATTATCTTCTTCAATATTTTTTAGTTGTAAACCTGGATATGATTGAATAAATGCAATATTATTACTTGCTTCCGTTATCTCTTTTTGTGAAGGAAATGTTCTCGAAATAGGATTTTTTATATTTTTTAATTCATAATCTTTTATATTATTCCATTTCCAACTATTTGATTCATAAACACCGACATAATTATTAAATAAAGATTTATATCCAAAAGAATCCATATATAGAGGTTTTATATATAATGGTTTATGTAAATATATTTTTTTAATAGATTCATTTGAACGTAATGAAATATATACACCACTATTTAAATTATTATCTTCACAAGCTTTAATAGCGGATATCAGATTTACATATGCATCACTATTTTCATCATCAGGACCTTTCATAGCTCCCGTAAAAATAATTTTTTTACTAATATTTTTAAGTAATATATTAACAGCCGTTGCTGTATAAATCATTGTATCTGTACCATGTGTAACAATTATATTTTCATATCCTTCTCTTATTTTATTTTTTATTTTTTTAGCAATATGAATCCAATCTTTAGGAATCATATTCTCTGATAATTTATTCATTAATTTAAATGCATCAATATTATCTGAATCTTCAACATACTTATGAATATAGGATTCATCTGTTATTTTTTCTCGCATATATTCATTTGATTCAGACTCTATAGTTCCACCTGTAGTTAAAATAGCTATTGCCATTGATATATGTTTAAATTGATTAAGTATAAATTTTTTTACACTAAATTATAAAGAAATATAAGGGTTGCTCAAAAACTATTATTTATATGAAAAAACGTAAATTTATAGATAAAGATATATTACCAGAATTTAAAAAAGAATATCAGGTTCAAAAAGATAATAATAAAAGAATAATATTAAACGAAACAACAAACAACGAGATACAAATTATATTTGATGATGATTCGGTTAATATATACTTTATGCATAACAAAACAACAATATTTAATGATAAGATATTAAATGATTTTAATATAACGCAATTGTTTAATATTAATAGTTTAATACCAAATATGAAATCTTATCTTAACGCTTCATCAGGAAGAAAAATGTTAGCTGAAAAAACAACAAGAAAATTATAATTCATATTTTCTATAATTAAATTTAAATATTTATATTCTGTTTATTACTTTAATGGTTCGAAAAATAACAAATGAGTTATTTGTAGGTAGCAAACTAGATGCCGAAAAAAATTATAATAAATTTGATGTTATTATATCTTTAGAGAAATTACCTCTTAAATACTCTTCAAGAGAATTCTTAATTAATGATGGAAAACATAATTATAATATATTTAAAAATGCCGTTGATTATAGTATCAAAATGATTAATAATCACAATAAAATATTAGTTCATTGCCAAGCAGGAATGTCTCGTTCTGTTTCTGTATGTCTCGCTGTATATGTTGTTTATTATGGTAAAAAATATGAAAAAGCTAAAAAAGTATGTTTTAATAATAAACATCAACCACATTTTAAATTAATACAATCAGCAAAAAGATATATCTCAGAGAAAAACAATAGTTAAAAATTATTTTAATTTAATTTTTTGCTTCTTCTACTTCTTCCTCTTTTTCTTCTTGTTTAACTTCTTCTTGTAATGAAGACAATTCATCTTGAATAGTACTATCTTTTGATAGGTTTTCAAGTTGTTCATCAATATCTTCTTCCAAAGATTCTTCTTCTTGATACTCATCCATTGCTTCTGCTCTTGCTTCTAATTCATCAATTTCATCTTCCATATCTTCAATTGCTCCGTCAACACTAACTCCATCACCTACACCGTTAATTGTTTCTGAAATATTAACTTCTGCTTCAGCAGCCGTATGCTGTGCTTTCATCATTTCTTTTTTACGTTTAAATTCTCTAACCTTATCACGCAGTTCATTACGCTTAGATTTAAGTGTCTCTTCTTTCTGACTAATGCTGTGTGCCTGTTCTCTAAGCGTATCAGCCTGTGCCATTTTATCCTTTTTTCTCTGAAGAGCTTCTTCAGCAAGGTCTTCTCTATCTTGTCGAACAGCTTCACGAGCTTGGTCATTATGCTCTTCAACTTCATCATGTAACCGTTCTGCTTTCTTTTCCAGTTTAACACGTTCAGTCTTGAGGTTAACAAGACTTTCATTTACTGTATCAAGCTCATCTCGCAATTCTTCAAATGCAAGGTCAATCTGCTGATTCGGGTCTTCCGCACGACTAAGTAGACTATTCAACTTACTACGAATAATTCTTGAGGTTCTTTCAATGATACCCATGTATACAACAATATATTACATCAATATAAAATCTTTGATTTGTTCGTAAAATATATAAATTTATATTTGTGTTGGATTATCGAAGCATTCATACGATTGTAATATAAATATAAAGTAATGAATAGAAGAAAATTAATTACTATTTTATCTGTTGGTGGACTTATTGGTTTATCTGGATGTATTGATAGATTAGATTTAGAGGAACATGAAGATTTTAATTCTGAGGAACAAATTAAAATATCAATTGAAGAAATAGCTCAAAATCCAACGTTATCAAAATATCAATTAGATTTTGATGTTGAAATAGAAAAAGAAAATGCAGATGAAGATGGTCCACCACAAATTCGCGTTAGTGTAGAGAATATTCAAGATTCAGAATTAATTTTAACAGGTAAAACAAGAAGTGTTTTTGGAGGTGAAACAGATACTTCTGATGAAGAGCGTGTTGTACTTTTGCAACCTGAAGAATGGAATGAAAATCAGTTAGAAGATGTAAATTGTTTTAAATTAGAGCAAGATATTCCTCGTACCGGTACGCAATATGAAACAAATTTAAATGGTATGTCAGAAGAAAGTGTATTATTAGATGTAATTGGTAGTCCAACATCAAATGAATGTATCCCTATTGGTGAGTATAGATTTGAAACAGATTATCAGATTCTTGTTCCTGATAATATTGATGGTAATCAAAAAAGAGATGAATTTGAATGGGGTTTTATTTTAAGTATTTTTAAAGAATAATGGTCTTAATTCAGAAGCGTTTTTATTTGTTGAATTATATTATACTAATGAATATAATAATATGGATGTAAATACGATAGACCCGCATGGTAGAATTGAGGTAATAACTGGATGTATGTTCGCAAGTAAAACAGAAGAATTAATTCATAGAGCAAACAGAGCAAAAATTGCTAATAAAAATGTAATTGCATTTAAACCTGAAATCGATGATAGATATACAGAAGATTCAATTTGTTCTCATACCGGTATTAAATTAGATGCGATTCCGATTAAGAATGATTCTGATGGTATAAATAAAATTCTTGAAGAAACAGATGAAGATATTGATGTTGTTGTTATTGATGAAGCAAATTTTTTTAATAAAGAATTAGTTGATGTGGTACAAAAATTAGCTGAAAATAAACATAGGATTATTTTATCTGGGTTAGACCAGACATTTAGAGGTGAACCATTTAAACCGTTACCTTCTTTATTAGCTATTGCAGATAAAGTTGAAAAAAGAAATGCTATTTGTGAATGTTGCGGTAAACCTGCAACAAAAACGCAAAGGTTAATTGATGGAGAACCCGCTTCGTATGATTCACCCACAATATATGTTGGCGGAAATGAAAAATATGAACCACGGTGTAGAAATTGTCACATTGTTAGATAATATTTATTATTTGTAAAAAATTGTTTGCATTTTTATCTGATTGTTTTTAATAATTTAAAAACCGTGTTTATCAATGATAGAGGAAAATACCACGGTGTGGAGACCGGAACCTCTTGTGATACCATAACTACGTTCTGTCGTAGAAGCAGGAAGCCTCGATGCTTGATATCGAGGTGATTCACATGATGAAGATATTGATGGTTATGATTATATTAAAACTAATGACGAATATTATAATATTAAATATACAGATACAGCATATGAAAGTGGTCAAACTAATTTTATAATATTGTTAAATTTTGTTATTTTAATTTTATCTGTTCATATAATTAAAAATAATACATATAAAATTAGAAAATTGCGATAATTATATTTTTGTTATATACAAAAGGTATTATATACTATTGTTACTATAATTTATTTGTGAATAATTGGGTAAAAGATTTAAATTTAACAAATAAAAATCTAAATTATTTATTAGATTCTAATCCTAGTTTACGTGGAATGATTATGGGTTATCTTGCGGAGATTAAATTAAAAGAAAAGTGGTTGAATGATAATAGAATAACAAATATTTATAAACCAGATGACCATAATCGGGATATAAAAGCAGATTGGATTATAGAGTATAAAGGTAAAAAAGAGTTTAGTATTGAAGTAAAATCTGTTCAAACAAATTCTATTAAATGTACGGATGAAGAATATTTTTTAAAAGGTAGATTTCAATGTGATGCATCAGATAGTAGAAAAATAAAAATAAATAATAAATCAATTAAAACAACATGTTTAAAAAAGGGATGTTTTGATATTATTGCGGTTAATTTGTATCCATTTAAAGGACAATGGGAATTTGCATTTGCTAAGAATAAAGATTTACCCACAACAAATTATTCTAAATATAATTCCGATATACAAGATAAATTACTTAAAGGAAGTATAAATATTACATACCCTTACTCAGATACATATTATGATAATCCGTATGATTTATTAGAAGAAATGTGTTAATCTAATTCTTTGTTACAATTATAACAAGTATAATATGATTCATTTAATGTTTTAACAAATATACTTTCTTCATTGCATGTACAACAATTATTAATTCTAATAAAATCATGATTACCACAGTAAATACATTCTGCATGTTTACCTCGGTATTTTCCTTGTATTTGATAAGTAGTATTTTTATCACATGAATTACAATAATGCGTAAATTTATCTGATATATTTTGTATATCTAATTGTTGACCTATTTGCGTTACATTAGTCGCATTATGAATTAAATTTAATAATTTTAATTTAAATATTCCATGTTCATTATTTTCAATATATGATTTAAATTTATTAAATGTATTTATATCAAATCCGTCTATTCTTAATGTTATTTTATCTGTTTTATTACGAATTAACAAAGTATTTTTAGAATCATTCCAAATTAATTCGTCTGAAAAATCATCAAATCTATTTGGAATTTTTACTTTCATACTCATATTATACTATAGTTATATCTCAATTATACTTAAGTTTTAATATATTCTAACCATGCTTTTTCTAATTGTTTTGCAGAATGCGCTGTTCGTAACCGTGTAACATTTTTACTATTCCATTGACAAAATGTATGAACCATTGAATGGTTAATATTTATATTTTCTTCTCTAAACTTTGGTATATTAAATCTACCAAGTTGATATGTACAATTTTTAAATTTTTTATTTGAATCAAATATTGATTTTTTCATATTTCTTTGTATCATTTCATTTTGAGATTCTTTTTTTGGTTTAATTCTAATTCCTGCATATGTATTATTTTTTATATATTTTAAACAAACAACATCATTTCGGTTAGAATTTGAAATTACATATTTTATGCGACCATCATTATCTGTTATAATTTCATTGGGTGGTCTTTTATTATTTTTTAAATCATTATATATTTTTATCATATCCATATTTCCATATTTTGTATACCATTATAAATATCTTCGTTTTTAAATAAAAAATCCCCCATTATTATTCATCACAGGAATAATATTTTTCGTACCTATCATTTTAGCTTCTTCGGTAGCATGTTTAATAGGTTTTCCAAATTCTTTTAATTTATTTTTATCTTCATATAATATATTATATATTTTTGTAACATTCAAATCATATGATTGTTCATA
>SL_4KL_010_BRINEDRAFT_10001411_pt1 | contig 13276 bp, 13 predicted proteins | sample SodLak_010_BRINE_2_FD_10664 | JGI IMG/M metagenome (IMG submission 10664)
CCAGCAATAAGACCACCGCCGAGCGCGAGGAGGAGCCCGCGTCGAGTCTGCTTCATATGCAGTATTCGTCTGCGCGATCAAAAGCCCCCGGTGTCAACAACACAGACAATTTCTCACGTTGTGAGATGGTATTTGGCGACTGGAAGGTATTCGTGAGAATCAAACGCGATCGACCGACCGTACCGATACCGAGCACAATCACAGTCACACCGGGAAGCGTCAGCGCTTCCCGACGGTACATCCGATCGAGAGAGCACGCTCTTTGCGTGGATGGTCTCGATTAGTGATTTGCGATTGCGTGGGCGCCGCTTGTGTGGGTGTTGTTGGTCGGTGCAGACGAACTTGTTGTCCGTGTCGCTGCAACCGACTGACCGGACGCGTTTTTGTACTCCGACATGAAATGGTGAGCCATGACATTAGATGTCGATATTCCAGAGCCACCTGAACCGACAGACATCGACCCGAACCAGTATGAGGATGCCGAAATCATCGGTGATACCGACTATCGACGGGATGAAATCAAAGAGTTGCTTCAGGCGGGTGCATGGAGAGACTCCTTCGAAGAGTGGGCAGCGAGTGCAGACCTCACAGAAGACGAGTGGACGATCGTTGAGGACCTCAACATGATCGAACAGTTCGATTTTTTCTGGGATGACTTTGCCGATCGCGTTGGATATCACGCGCCTGGAATCCCTGAAGACTGGAAAGAGCGAAACCTCCACCCTGAACTTACAAGTTGGGAAACCGTCTCCGGAATCAACGCGGGGCTCACAGAGCTTGGACAGATTGTGTGCGATGTGTTGAAAGAGGAGTACATTGACTGGGAAGCAAGCTATGATGCACCGGATGATCTGCCGGATTTTGAGTGAGCAGTGAGTTCGCGTGCAGACATTTACCCCACCGACGATACCCCCAATTGATGCGGCAGCGATCGAGCAGGCAAGGGCTCAGCAAGAATCGCTTGCGAAACCACCGGGAAGCCTTGGACGTCTTGAGGAGTTCGCGATACGGATTGCAGGGATACAAGCGACAGAGACTCCCACTGTCGACCCTGCAACGATCGTGACTGCGGTTGCGGATCATGGCGTCGCAACGGACGGTGTGAGCGCATACCCACAGTCGATTACAGGTGGGATGCTCAACGTGCTTGTCAACGATCGGGCAGCAGTCAATGCCATTGCCCGATCGAACGCTGTTTCAACGATCGTCTGTGATTTTGGCGTTGTTGATGGTGAAGATGCGGTTGGGTCGGACGCCTATGCTTCGTCTGTCATTGATTGTCGAATCGGTGCAGGCACGGCAAATATGCGTACGGAGCCGGCTATGTCACGAAAAGCAGCCGTTGCATCGATCGAACAGGGACGATCGGTGGTTACGTCACACCTTACAGATGCCGGCTGTATCGGGCTCGGTGAGATGGGGATTGCAAACAGCACCGCGGCCGCAGCGATCACTGCAGTTCTCACCGGAAATGAGGTGTCAACAGTCACTGGCCGTGGCACTGGTGTTGATGATGAAGGGCTGACCCACAAACAGCAGGTAATTGCAGACGCGATCGAAACAACTGAGCCGGATCGAACGGACCCGATCGACGTCCTTCGCTGTGTTGGCGGGTACGAAATAGGCGGGCTTGTTGGTGTGACGATCGAAGCAGCCTCCAGACGGATTCCAGTCGTGATTGATGGCGTTATTACGGGTGCTGCCGCACTGCTTGCGGTGGCGATCGATGAGCGCGTACAGCCGTATCTCCTCCCTTCGCATGCATCTGTGGAGCCGGGTCATACAGTGCAGCTAGAGTCGTTGGGAGTTGCGCCGCTGTTTGACTATCAGATGCGCCTTGGTGAAGGAACGGGTGCAGCACTCGCAATCGCGACCTACCGATCGGCATGTCAGACACAGACGGAGATGGCGACAATAGCCGAACTCACCTAAGCGGCCTTTTTAACGAGCAGCACGCCAAGCGCCGCACAGACCGTCAGAAACCCTGATAATACAATAAAGAGGAGTGGGAGCGTTCCGAAATCCAACACTGCACCAGCAACTGCGGCACCGATTGCACCAACGCCGAACGTCCCAAAGTAGACAAACCCAAACGAGAGGCCGTGGCTATCGTCTGCGACATACTCAGCAACGAGCGTTTGACCGATCGGCGCAAAGGCATATATAAAGAAGCCAAGCACAGCACATACCGCCAGCAATGGGAGGACGCCAATCTCGGACGCCGGGACAAACAGGAGTGATGCAGCAATCAGAATACAGAATGTTACAACAACCGTTCGCTCAGGGTCGACACGATCGCTCAGCGCACCACCAGCATACTGGCCAAAGACGCCAACGAGTAACAGACCAGAGTACGCGAGCTGACCAGCCTCAACCGTTCGCTCGCCGATGGTAACCGGTTCAAAAATCGGGAGTCCAGACAGGACATCCGGAAGGAACGTAAAGATTCCCCGATAGTACATTCCGTACACCATCTGGATCGCAAGCACGATGACGAATCCACCGACCAATAGCTGCCGGCTATCTGTAACGAACGATCGGAGCGCGTCGGTAAGCGGCCGACCGCTTGGCTCACCGTCAGTGTTTGAACTCGCCGTTGATTCGTCGATCTGCAAGAGCGCCCCAATGAAGAGTGCGATCATAGACGGCACTGCGAGCAGTACGATCACGATCCGCCAGTCGAATATCGACAGCAGCGCAATCGCGACAAGCGGCACAATAACGGTCCCAAGACTGCCACCTGCCCCATGGTACCCGAGGACGGTTCCACGTTGGGTTGCGTTTCGGCTAATCAGTGACAGTCCTGCCGGATGGTAGATGCTTGCTGCTGCTCCCCAGATGATAAGTGCGATCGCAAGCGTGACGATCGATGTTGTGAGGCTGATTGCAGCGAACGAAAGCCCCATCCCTGCGATCGAGACGAGGACCAACTGTTTTGAGCCGTACTGATCGGCCAACACTCCAGCAAGCGGCGATCCCAGTCCAATAATCGCGTAGCCAGCACCAACAACAACGCCAATGACGGCGGGAGAGGCATCGAAGGCGGCAATCCAGATCGGAACAAAAAGCGGGATCGAAAGCTCAAATCCGTGAAACGTCCCGTGTGAGAGGCCTGTAAAGCCGGCAATAGCGTTATCCTCACGGTCCATATCCCGTCATCACGACCGGTGTATAATGACACACGCCTTGCGGCGAAATCTTCCCACTACTGCAGTGCCGGATCACCGTTTTGATATATACGGGCGAACACCACTCACACATGGACGATATCGGAGAGCAGTACACACCCGCTGACGTGGAGGAAGCGGTCACTGCGTACTGGGACGAACACAACGCCTACGAGGCGACGAAAGAGGCACATGCCGATGATCCGGATTTCTTCTTTGTTGATGGACCGCCGTATACCTCCGGACAGATGCATCTCGGAACGGCGTGGAACAAAACGCTGAAAGACGCCGTCATTCGGTACAAACGCATGACCGGTCACAACGTAACTGATCGGCCGGGGTACGATATGCACGGTCTCCCGATCGAGGTGAAAGTCGAGGAGGAACTCGGCTTTGAGAACAAAACCGACATCGAGGAGTACGGGATGGAAGCATTCATCGACGAATGTATGCGGTTTGCAGAGGAGAACCGCGAAGCGATGGATGAGGATTTCAAATCTATCGGTGCATGGTTTGATTGGGATAACCCGTACAAAACGATCTCACCGGAGTATATGGAGGCCGCATGGTATGCGTTCAGCCAAGTGGCAGAGCGCGGCCTTGTTGAGCAGGGGAAGCGATCGATCTCACAGTGTCCACGGTGTGAAACTGGCCTTGCAAACAACGAGGTTGAGTACGAAGACGTCGACGATCCATCGATCTACGTGAAGTTCCCGCTCGTAGATCGAGAGGGAAGCGTTGTCATCTGGACCACGACACCATGGACAATCCCCGGAAACACATTCGTCGCTGTTTCGGATGAACTCGACTACGCTGCGGTCAGAGCAACGAAAGATGGTGAAGAGGAAGTCATCTACGTTGCCGAAGAGTGCGTCGAGGAAGTCCTAAAAAAGGGCCGATACGACGACTACGAGGTTGAAGAAACAATTGCTGGCGAAGCAATGGTTGGATGGGAGTACAGCCATCCGCTCGCTGAGGAGGTGCCGCAGCATCCGAGTTTCGAGGGTGCAGCCACGATCTATACTGCCGACTATGTTGAGGCCGATCGAACCGGATTGGTCCACTCCGCACCAGGGCATGGTGAAGAGGACTTCCACCGCGGGACCGAACTTGGATTAGAGATCTTCTGTCCGGTCAAGAGCAACGGAACCTACACGGGCGCGGCCGGCAAGTACGCAGGCCAGTTTGTTCGTGACGCAAATGAGGAGATCCGTTCGGACTTAGACGCAAACGGCGCACTGCTTGCTGATGAGACGTACAACCACTCTTACGGCCACTGTTGGCGCTGTGACACCGGAATTATCCAGATGGTCACCGATCAGTGGTTCATCTCGATCACCGATATCAAAGACGAACTCCTTGACAATATCGAAGATGCAGAGTGGCACCCACAGTGGGCCCGAGACAACCGGTTCCGTGATTTCATCGAGAACGCACCCGATTGGAACGTCTCCCGACAGCGTTATTGGGGGATTCCAATTCCGATTTGGGTTGCAGAAGACGCAGACCAGAACAACCTAACCGAGGACATGATTGCGATCGGCAGCCGAGAAGAGTTGGCCGATCGAGTCGATCAGGATATCGACCCAACCGACATTGATCTTCACCGACCAACGGTTGACGAGCTTACGATTACCGAAGACGGAACAACGTATACACGCGTTCCTGATGTGTTCGATGTGTGGCTTGACTCCTCAGTCGCAACATGGGGAACCCTTGATTATCCTGGCGAAACGGATGCCTTCGAACAGCTGTGGCCCGCTGATCTCATCATCGAAGCGCACGACCAGACGCGTGGCTGGTTCTGGTCCCAACTCGGTATGGGAACCGCAGCATTTGGCGAGAGCCCGTACAAAGAGGTGTTAATGCACGGCTTTGCAAACGACAAGAACGGCCGAAAGATGTCGAAGTCGCGTGGGAACATTGTGACTCCCGAAGAGGCGATCGATCGCGCCGGCCGTGACCCGCTCCGGACCTATCTGTTGAGCCACGATCAACAGGGTGTTGATCTCTCATTCGAATGGGATGGCCTTGGCGATATGGTTGGCCGGTTCAATATCCTCTGGAACGTGTTCCGGTTCCCGCTGCCATACATGGAACTTGACGGCTACGATCCAGCTGACGCTAATCTCGATGACGGCGAGCTGACGATCGTTGACGAGTGGGTACTCTCGCGACTGCAAACCGTCAAAACAGAGATGGACGAGGCATGGGATTCGTACGAAGTTCACGATGCACTGAACACACTCATCAACTTCGTCACTGAAGATGTCTCTCGCTTCTACGTCAAAGCAATCCGAGAGCGCATGTGGGAAGAGGATGAATCCGCATCGAAACTCGGTGCATACGCGACATTGGCGACAATTATGGATCAAGTCATCCGACTGCTTGCGCCATTTGCGCCGTACATTACAGAGCGAATGTACCAGCGATTCGACGGATCGGCGACGACTGTGCACGCGCTCTCATGGCCAACAGTCGATGCGGATCTGCACAATCCCGCACTTGAGACTGACATGGCTGTGCTTCGCCGTGTTGAGGAGGCTGCAGCAAACGCCCGCCAACAGGGTGGGCGAAAGCTTCGGTGGCCCGTCCAACGGATCATCGTCGAGACTGACAGCGACGAGGTTGCAGGTGCTGTCGATCGGCTTGAATCGCTCTTGCTCGATCGCGTCAACAGCCGATCGCTCGAAGTCGTCTCACAGTTCGATGAGTTAGTTGAGTACGCAGAGCCGGAGATGGGTGCAATTGGCCCCGCATTCGGTGCAGACGCACAGAAGGTGATGAACGCAGTTGATGGAGCAACCCGCACAGAGATTGCGGCTGGCATTACTGTTGATGGTGAGACGATCGAACTCGATGAGGAGATGGTCACCTATCATGCGGAGCCGCCGGAAGGAATCAGCGGTGCTAGCTTCGATGGTGGAAGCGTCTACATCGATACGACGCTCACAGACGAACTGGAATCAGAAGGGTATGCTCGGGACGTCATCCGGCGTATTCAGGAGATGCGAAAACAGCTTGACTTGGACGTTGAAGAGTCGATCGAGGTTGGCGTTACTGTCACCGACGACCGTGTTGCTGGATTCGTTGCCGACAATAAAGCGCTCATTGCTGAGGAAGTTCGCGCAGAAACGTTTGACACGGATCCCGATGCACGATCGGATCTCGTTGAGACGTGGGACGTCGAAGAGACTGAGATTCGGATCGGAATCGATCGAACTGCCTCATTTAGCTAAGCAGCCCTTTCGAACTCACGTTAGTCGATCGCCGTCCACCGTGATACGATCGACGCTGAAGGAACTGGCTCACATCAAGCGGATCAATCGCTAACCGATGGGTATCCCAATGATGTTCGCAGAGCTGTTCAACTGCCTGGTCCTCGTTCCCGACACTAACCGAAAAACCACACTCATACAAACAATCGCCAATATATACTATATTTCTATCCACATTTGCTACTATCGGTCACAGTATGTATCAGTATCGGCTGAAAAACTAGTTCAAACAAACGTCGCAACTGCCTAGTTGTCTGTTGGGCTCCACTGTGAGTCCGCAAGTGTCCGCTGGACCGCCTCTTGTCCTACTGCGGCCGCCAACGCCTCAAACCCAGCGCGCTCGCCCCGGTCACGCGCATTTGCAACTAGTCGCGACACAATGAACTCCGGCGTAGACTTTCCAAGCGTTCCAAACCGCGGCTGGTAATCGACTCGTAACTGGAGGTCTTGCGTGAGCCCCTCTGCAAAGATGCCATCAACCCGAGCAGTCTCCGGGAGCGGACTCAGATCCTCAGCGAGGTGTGTGACATAGACACCGAGTGCCCCCCGATCGACCGTCAGTTCGACAAGGCCATTCAACAGATCTGCAGCGCGGCCTGGCTCTGTAATCGCCTCAAACTCATCGACGAGCATGAGCGTATTTGAGTCCGTTGTCAGTGGTGGCACGATCGATTTAAGCGTCGATTCAAGCACACCGGCATTGAATGAGGCATGGCGACGATGGAAGACGATCGTCTCAAACCGACCAACTTCCGCGTTTATTGCCGGGACCGGCAGCCCCATTGACGACAACAAGACGACTTGACACAGCGTTTCAAGGAGCGTCGTTTTCCCACCGGAATTGGCTCCAGTGAGGATTGTGACTCGGTCGCCAGACGGTGGTGTTGGTGTCCCATCTGCTGTGAGTGTGTGTGTCCCAACACCGTAGGTAATTGGCTCAACATTCTCAATAAAGAGGTTTCTTGCACCAACAACTGCGATCCCATCAGAGACAAACGTTGGCCGAGTGAGTTCATGCGCGGCTGCAAACCGACCAAGAGAGAGGTCAAACGCAATCTCCGACACTGCATCAATGACACCGTCAATATCGCTGTCAGTTTCCGCAATCTGTGCCTGCAGCGTTTCAATAACGGTCTCTTCTCGGCGATCAACTGCCGTCTGTAGGTCCGTCGAGAGCGTCCGGAGTGTTGTGCTTACGAAATCAGCTGCATCCGCAGGATCGTCTGCGGCTGCGCTTCTGATCGTTTCTCGATCAATCTCGGTTTCGTTCCCAACGTGGCGAATAACGCCATTTTTGAACGATTCGAGATCACGAGCACCCTCGCTTCTTACCGTTTCAATCACATCAAACGCCGCATTTTCGATCGCCGTCGCCGCCTCATACTGCTCTCTGAGGCGATCGAGCTGGTCGTCACTCCCCGTTTCAACTGTGACGCCCGTATTGGTGTCGCGAAGCGATCCAAGCGCCGCTGCTGCGGCTTCCAGTTCGGCTGGCTCGATCGCCGCTAGCGTCTCAAATGGCTCTCCGGAGAGGCCAACCGTTTGGAGTGTGAGCGCGGTCTCGACGGCTGCTCGATCCGAGCCACCTGCAGCATCATAGGTTGAGAATGCCTCAGTAACAGCGGTGCGCTCGGACTCACTGAGCGTTTCCCACGCGTCTTTCGCCCCAAGTACACGTTCGAGGCGCTCCGTAACGACAGTCTGCTCGGTCAGTGGTGTAAGCACACGAATCCGATCGGCAGCATGTGCCGTGACGGCNTACTCACTGGCGAGTGTTACAAGCTCATCGTAGACCGTACGTGTATCACGGGTTCCAAGCATGTCCATCCCCGCACCACCGGTTGCACGACGAAGAATACGAACTGCTCGCCCCCGTGGAATTCCTGCGTCTGTGAGTGTTCGAACCGCGCCCGATTCGATCGCTTCGATCGCTTCCTGTTCGCCAAGCGACTCGCGAAGCTGTGTCGCGGTCTTTGGCCCAACGCCCCAAAACTCCTGCAGTCGCATATCTGTCGCTCTCGCGGCGATGGCTTAGGGGTTTTCTTCTCGATGCTACTTATCGGGCATGAACACTCTCGGTGGACTGTTCAGTGTCGGTTACTGCCGAAGCGAGAAGCGACGCAAGAAGGAGTACCGCTTCTTCGTGTCGGTCACGTCGAACACGGAAATCCACTGGTGTGATGTCAAGCGATCGGTAAGGTTCAAAATGCGCAGATGAAACAACCTCACGGCTCACAAGGTCTTCGACCAACTGCGCTAAGAGCGCATGCATGTGCATCAACTCGTTCTTTTTCACTGTAGGGGTACTACGTTGTGCACGCGGGTAAATCCAACGACGAGTGTCGTGAAAATCATGGATTTTGAGACGTGTAACACCGGATTTGTCTATTTAATCTGCAGGCTGTCCACTCATAGATTCGGCCTTGGCTTCTCGCAGATAGCCTTGGAGATATGCACCAATAAACATCCCAACGATTCCATACAGAATTGCAGCATTTCCGATTCCCAAACTTGCATATGCTGCACCGGGACAGATGCCGGAGAGGCCCCATCCAACACCGAAAATTGTGCCTCCGTACATTACATTTCTGTCCATTGATTTCAGCCGTCGAGCATATCGCTTTCCGGTCAACGGTGCTGATCGCCCCGATTGTGATGCAACGAAAATCGTTGTCCCAACGACCGCTGCGGCACCACCCATGACAAACAACAACCCAAGATCAGAGAACTGCAAAAAGGCCAGTACAACTTCCGGACGGGCCATCTGACTCATTGCCAATCCAGCACCAAATATGAGTCCGCCAACAAAGATGAGCGGTAAAAATAACGGATGCTGCTCGTGGTCCTTTTGAGCGCTCATGGGCTCACCCCCAGTGCCATCACAAGCTGTGCGACACCAACTGCAACAATCATGAATACCGCGACGTTTGCGATCGATGTTGATGAGCCGGAACCAACACCACAGACGCCGTGGCCGGAGGTACAGCCCTTACCGAGTCGTGTTCCAACGCCAATCAGGATTCCACCAAGAAAGAGTCGCCACGGCTGGACCTCAGTTGTCCATCCAAAGTCACCCGCAATGAGCGAGTAGCCCGCTGCTCCGGCTACAATTCCGAGTGTGAAGACAACACGCCAATCGCGTGAGGCAATGAATTTCGGCTGCTGAAATCGCGAGAGCTTTGAGACGTACGAAAGCGTTGATTCAAGAAATGTGCTGGCACCTGCAGGGATCGCCGTGCCAAGATAGATAACAGCTGTTCCCAGTCCGATCAGGATCCCACCCAGAAGATAGTGGCTAATCCCGTTAGGAAACAGCGTCTCAACCAAGAGTGGTACTGTCGCTGTCATTACCATCTTTCAGGTATCGAACCCCGAAAAGGTTGCTGTGAGCGTGCTTGTTGCCGATCTCTGTCAGAGCAACTACATCGAAAATCGGGCAGCAAGCCGTTCGAACACATCCAAATCGTGCCCATACAGTACTGCTGCGTCTGTCTGGCGCTCAATCTCTCGCAGTCGCTGACGACTCTCCTGCCAGTGAAGCTGGCTCCACATCAGTCCAGGACCGAGCGGCGCACCATCGCGGTAGTTTGCCTCAACATACGCTTCATCACCCGCAATAAGGAGTGCCTCCCCACCATCTATCGAGAGCTCTGCACCAAGCAGACCTGGTGTGTGTCCCGGAAGATGGAGCAGTTTGAACCCTGGCGCGAGCGTGTGGGTATCCCCCTGAACGAGTTGCCAATTATATGCCCCCGTGAAATCTGCGTGAAGGTATGCGATCGACCCGGCTGTCGTTGTCGCACTCAGATGCGCAAATGGGAGCTCATCCTCGTGTACGTATATTGGCGTCTCTGTACCTGCAAACTGCGATAGCTCTCCAGCATGATCGAGGTGCAGGTGACTCATCACTACCGCATCGATGTCTTCGATGCGATATCCAACCGTTTGGAGATCGGATTCAAGCGATCGGTCCGTAGCATCGTATGCTTCAAATGCATCATACAACGGCTCCGGCCAGTATGTCTCCGCATTTGGTGGACAGCCGGTGTCCCACAGGAATGTTCCATTCTTTGTCTCAATGACCGCAGCCCACACCACGAACTCACCAATTTCGTGATCCGGGTTTGGAGCACTTGCGCTTGCCATACTGTACCCGCTGATTACATATCCCATATCTGCACGGACACGACCTCGATCGACGAGTGTTACTCGTGGACTATCCATAGGTAAAATACGACGTACAAACTGATGAACCCAGTTGCCGAAAGCCGAACAGTATTTGTGTTGTCTATGAGACATTCATGAATAGAGATGAATCTGAGTCCTGATGCCCAGATTGCTGAACGCCTGCTCTCGGATGTTATGGACTATCCAGNGAAACTTGGCCAGCGCCAACTCCGACACATGATCTCACTGTTGGAGAGTGAAGACCCACAGGCACGACTCAGCGCATCTTGGGGAATTGGACTCGCAGTTGAGCATGATCCCTTGATTGTTGATTCGAACACCCGACGATTAGCACGAGCAGTTGAGAGTGAGGTCGCTGAAGCTGACGCACTCCGCACAGTCTCATACATTGCAGAACACAGGCCACAGATGGCAAAACGGATACTTGACATTGCAGATATCGACCCCGATCGTGTCAACGAGATCGCCCCGCGCATCATCCACGGATACAAAGAGTGGGAGCCAAGCGGTGATGCTACTGTTATTGGTGGGCGTCGTTACAACGGTCCGATTGCTCCACAAGAGACTGACACAGCCGCGAACACCGATGAAGAGACATCCGATGCATCGCTTCAGCAGCAATCTCCCCGATCACCATCCTCCGGGGAATATCCACCAACAGCTCCTCCACCGAGGCCTGAAACGCGTCCGATCTCTTTTGAAGAGTTCACCGAGATTGAGACACTCGCTGAAAAACCATGGCTCACGCTCCGTAAAGTCAGCTATCAAGCCTATGGAAACGTCTACCCTGCAATTCTCAAACAGTTCCATCATAGCGTCTCGTTTGGAAGCTCATCAGGATTTGACTCGGAGATGCACTTGTGGGAGAGGCTCAGCGAGCACCCTGCGGTTCCAACCGTCGTTGGATGGGGTGAATTCCCAACCTCGTGGGTTGCGCATGAATATACTGGCGGTGAATCCCTCGCCGATCGACCGGGAGCAATTCCAGTTAGTGAGGCGCTTTGGATTATTGAGCAGATTAGTGATGTCATACAGTATGCGCACAATTACGGGGCAACACATGGGGGATTAACACCGGAGACGATCGAATTCGTCGAGCTATTTGGCGATCAACACGGCGATCCGTGGGATTATCCAAAAGTCACCAATTGGGGGGTTGGACGGCTGTTTGATGATAAAACACGTGCACCACTCAGTCAGATACCGGGACATGCAGCACCGGAACAGATTCAACCTAACCGATTCGGATCCATTGATGCAGCGACCGATATCTATCATCTTGGGGTGATCGCATATCAGGCGCTTACTGGGCGGCCGCCATACGTTGGTGAGACGGATGCGGTTCTCCGAGCGGTACTTGAATCGGAGCCGGAGCCAGTCACCCGATACAACCGATCGATTCCAGATGCGATCGGACCAATTATTCAGAAATCCATGGCAACATCGAAGGTTGAGCGATATGAGACCGTACAGGCATTCAACCGTGACCTCCGCAACGTTATCCGAACGGCTGGTGGTCAATGATGGAGCAAGCGGTTGTCACTCCTGGAACAGGCGGTCTCACACGGTTTGTTGCATCCGTCCTACTTANTGTCTCGTGCTTTGGGGCATCTTACTACGCTGCAGGCAGTGCACGTCACTCAACGTTCAGTACTCTGTTGTGGCGATATCTCTCGCTTGCGACAGCCGTGGGTGGATTNTTTGGTGTGTTTTCAATAATTGTCACGATCGGTATTGGTGGCGCAACACTTGTGGCTGTCCGTGGACTGTTTGGACTGTTTTTCATTATCTTCCTTGCCCTCTCGATGCGAGAGCTGTACTATCAAGCGCCATATCGCAGCAGTGGGTCTGATGGGTGGATCTCACTTACTCGTGCACGACGTCTTGAAACCATATTCATGGTGATTGTGGTCATTGAATTCAGCATCGCCATTCTCATCGGTCTCACCAGAGTTAGCCAAACTATCCAACTCCTTGCGAGCCTTGCATTCACACTGTATGGTGTTTCGTTCGCACACAGTATGCGCAATGAAACGCTCTCAAGCGGAACCGTTATTGACTCTGTACTAACGTACACAATTGCAGTCCTCTTGTGTATCGGCATTGGATTCGCTGTCGAAAGCGGTGCCGTAGTGGGACTTCCCGACACAACCATTGACAGTGCAGTCAACATCCTCACCGTGATGGGTGCTTCTTTCCTTATTTCACTAATTATCCGACTGAAGCAGAATGTTGAGGCAGTTAAATAATCGACACATTTCTTTTTGAGAATTCGTGCCCATCCCAGTCCCACGCAGTTACTGTCTGTGTCGGTTCGAGTGACACAATAACGTAAACCACATCGGGCCATGTTGCCAACCTTTTATCAGTTTCACTCGGCTCTGCTGGACCACATGGATGTGAGTGGTAGAACCCAATCAGCTCGCGTTGTTCCTCTATCGACTCGATCGCACGCAATTGTGCCTGGGGTTCAAGTTCATATCGAGTTCGTGGCTCGGCTGCAGTATTCGGGACTGAAATGAGTGTCGTGACAGTTGCATCGTCTCCAGACCAACTTCCTCCGAGAACCCCACACACCTCACGTGGTGCACCATGCTCTGCCCGTTCGAAAAGCCAGCGTCGTTGATCTGCAGACAGCGAAAG
>SL_4KL_010_BRINEDRAFT_10001412_pt1 | contig 13271 bp, 12 predicted proteins | sample SodLak_010_BRINE_2_FD_10664 | JGI IMG/M metagenome (IMG submission 10664)
GACTGATCGACATCGTTTTTTTTTTTGGCTTGTGTTCGCCGGCTGAACGCTTAGGTGGCTGGATACCTAACGATCACATATGGATTTGGGGGTGATCTTACTGGTCGGCTGGTTCCCGGTGTTACTGCTCATCGTTGCGGCAGGCTACGTGTATATGGACGCGCCCAACTACGGAATGAACCCAAAGAAATGGGCAGCGATTGCGCTCTTTGTCCCGTTTTTTGGCTTCTTTGCGTATATCTTCGAGCGTGGCGAGAAGAGCCCGGATACGGACCGCGACATGTTCGAGCAAGGGAGAGTCTTCGAGATCCACGAGTCCCGCGCAGACGAGGTTGGAATCGAGGAAGGCGGCCCGCCGGAGAACGGCGAAACCGACGAAGCTGCGGACGAACCAGAGGAGTGGGGGGGAAGCGAGGAGTGGGGAAACAGTCGACGGTAGCGAGGACTCTCACTTTACAGGTCGCCAGACTGTTCGAAGACCACGGTGAGTCTGGTGCTAACGAGCGGGTTAGCCAGTCAGATCGTCTCTGGGACGCGTTCGCTTGCCAGCGGATTCGAAACCAGACTAGTCAGGGATAGGACTCATATCGCCTCTCTCACTAAAGTTGATTATATTATGCGCGGCTATTTGCAGCCCGTTAAGCATGTTTGTCAGAGGGTGAAACGATGCCGAGTGGACTGAAACGTGATCTGGGTCTGCCAGCGACGACAGCGATAGCTGTCGGTGCGATGGTGGGTTCGGGAATTTTCATCCTTCCCGGGCTGGCATACATGCAGGTCGGCGGGCCATCGGTCGTTATGGCCTTTCTGGTTGCATCGATACTGATACTGCCAGCAGCACTGTCAGCTTCGGAGATGGCGACGGCAATGCCCGAAGACGGGGGCTCGTACGTCTACGTCGAGCGCGGAATGGGACCGCTTTTTGGAACGATCGCCGGTGTCGGCAACTGGTTTATGCTCGCATTCAAGGGCGCGCTTGCGCTGATCGGTGGCGCACCATACGTCATCTACGTGTTACCGGCGATAGAAGGGACAGCCGTTCCGGTGTTTGGTGATCCGATCATCCCGCTCGCGCTGGCTGTTGCCGTGTTGTTCATCGTTCTGAATATGGTGAGTACGTCGAGCACCGGCTCGTTGCAGTTCGCGATCGTCGGCGTGATGGTCGTCGTGATGGCGGTGTTCGTCGCCGGCGGATTCGGTGATATCGAGCCCGCACAGGTCGAGGGGGCCTTTTCGATCGGCGAGCCAGGCTTTCTCGCAGCGACTGCCCTGGTGTTCATCTCCTATGCTGGCGTGATCAAAGTCGCCGCGGTGGCCGAGGAGGTGAAAGATCCCGGGAGAGTCATTCCGCAGGCGATGATCGGCTCGCTCGTGCTTACGACCATTCTGTACGTCGCCATTGTCTACGTCGCAATCGGCATCGTCGATATTGAGGCGGCGATCGCTGACGGTCAGCTCGATGACAGCGGCGAGGGTGCAATCATGGCGATCGCCGCAGATCAGGCGCTTGGCACAATCGGCGTCGCTGGCGTCACTATCGCAGCCCTGATGGCGCTGGCGTCGACGGCCAACGCTGGATTGCTCTCGGGATCGCGCTTTCCATTTGCGATGGCCCGTGATGGGCTTGCACCGCCGAAGTTCGAAGCGGTGAGCAGCCGGTTTAACACCCCGGCGTTCGCTGTCGGCGTAACCGGCGGGATGATGCTTGTGATGATCGCGTTTCTGCCGATCGAGCAGGTTGCAAAGTTCGGCAGCGCCTTTCAGATCATCGTGTTCATCCTCGTAAATCTCGCACTCATCGGCTTTCGTGAGGGTGCAATCGAAGAATACGATCCCGAGTTCGTCGCCCCGTTGTACCCGTGGGTGCAGATTTTCGGGATGGCTGGTGGCTTTCTCGTCCTCACCCAGATCGGCACGGTCCCGCTCTTGGGCGCGGCGTTGATCACCGGGATTTCGGTGATCTACTACTACGCCTACGTCCGCGACCGGATCGAGCGGGAGGGCGCAGCAACGGCAGGGCTTCGCGAGAGCGTCGGCACCTCAGCTGTGGAGCGTACCCGGGAGCTTTTCAACGCCAAGCGCGAGTACGACGTTCTGGTCGCGATTACCGAGGAAACTTCGACGAGCGCACGGCGGGATATGCTCAGAGTGGCAAGCGACCTCGGCCGCCTCCGGAGCACGGTCGTTTCGGTGGTCGAGTTTCTCGATGTACCGAGTCACGTCCTCACTGAAGAGCACGCCCAGGTCTCGACTGGCTCGGTTCCCGACTGGATCGCGGACGACCCAGCCGAGCGCCCTGACTGGTATCCCGACGAGGAACCACAGGCCATGACATCGGGTGGGCAAGAGGTTGCTGAACCCACCACGGAGAGTTCGAAACTCTCTGAGGAGCACGAGACAGCGATTGAGTACCGAAAGGTAAACAGCGAGGATCACCGGAAAGCGATGGCCGACTTTGCAACGTACGAAGAGATTGATCTCCTCCTGATGGAGCGCCAGAAAGTCGGGCGGACCAGCCGGCTGTTCGGTAAATCAGAAGCAGATTGGGTCCTCGAGAACGCTCCCTGTGATGTTGCACTCGTCGAGGATCGCGGGTTCGAGGAGATCGAAGAGATTGCCGTCGCCAACCGCGGCGGTGGCCCGTACGATCCGCTGAAACTCCTCATCGCGGATGCCATCGCCGAAGAAACCGGTGCGGAGATCAATCTGATACGGGCGATTCCCGCAGATGCAGTCGAGACGAAACGCGAATCGGCGGAGTCGTATCACCACGAGCTTATCTCGACGCTCACCGTTCCGGCACGGTCGACGGTGCTGGAAACCGATGATCCGATCGACGGTGTCGCGAGATTTGTCGGCGACGCCGATCTGCTCGTGACGGGAGTGAGCCACCGTGGTCTCCGCGACGAGATCTTCGGCGGGACTGCGAACCAGCTCGTCGATGCGGTCGACTGCACGGCAATCCAGGTCCAGACTCACGATGCCCGCAAACGAGGCTTCGTCGAACAGCTGCTGATGGAGTATGTCTTCTGACTGAACAGCCCGACGGCGTCGAACGCTTTGGGCTTCTTTGCTGTTTATACTCCGACAACGAAACTTGATATCCTCCCACACTGCGACCGGTGAAAGTATGTCCGTCGACCCCGCAAATCCGACAATGAGCGTACGAGAGGAGTTCGATGCGTGGGCGCAATCTGGCAAGGACCGCGGGATGGAAAAACGCCACTGGCACACGGCGAAACACGCGCTGGCGCGGATGCCGGTCGAGGAGGGTGATTCGGTACTCGATCTCGGCACCGGCTCTGGGTACGCACTGCGCGCGCTGCGTGACACCCGGGAGATCGGGCACGGGCTTGGCCTCGACGGGGCACCGAAGATGGTGCAAAATGCCCGCGAGTACACCGACGACGACCACATCGAGTACGTCGTTGGCGATTTCCACTCGATCCCCGCCGCCACTGACAGCATCAATCACGTCTGGTCGATGGAGGCCTTTTACTATGCCCAGCAGCCACTGGATGCACTCCGGGAGATCCGCCGCGTGCTGGCTCCCGGCGGTACCTTCTACTGTGCCGTGAACTTCTTCGAGGAGTCGGTCCACACTCACGAATGGCAGGAGCTCGTCGACGTGGAGATGCAACTCTGGAACAGACAAACCTACCGCGAACGGTTCCGCGAGGCCGGACTCTTCGTCGCCGAGCAGGACACGATTCCAGATCAGGAAACCGAGATCCCGCCCGCCGATGAGTTCCCGACCGACTCCTTTGACTCCCGCGAGGCGATGGTCGAACGGTACCGTGAACACGGGACGCTTTTGACTGTCGGCGTCGCACCGGAGTAATTCCTCTGTGCTGGCTGTCGATATTTGCAAAGCCTTTGCATAACTACGAGACGGAAGCGTTGTATCTCCGATGGAATAACGGTCCGAGGGCGTTATATCTTGTAGGGAATAACGGTATCAGTGCGTTGTATCCTCGATGAAATAACGGTTCTGTGTATCGACCGTCTTCTTTCATCGGCCGAGAAAATACTTGCCGCTGTCACGGCTGTATTGTCTCCGCAGACCAGTACGACAGGTATGCAGCACAGAGACGAGATTTCTGTCTCGGGTGAGACTGTCGTCGCCGTCCACCACGAGGCTGACAGCGAGCAGTGGTTCATCTGCTGTCACGGTTTCCGGAGTGACAAATCCGGCAGCTACGAGGACCGCTGTGAGCGCGCGGTGGCCGAGGGATACAATGCCGTCCGATTCGATTTCCGGGGCTGTGGCGACTCCTCCCGGTCGTTCGACGAACAGACACTCAGCACACGGATCGCCGATCTCGCGGCGGTGATCGAGTACTTCGAGCCAGCGAGCTACGTCCTCTTCGGGTCGAGTTTCGGCGGAAAAGTCGCCATGCACTACGAATCCGGTGACTCCGATCGCGATGGTCGATGTCACGCCATCGCTGTCCGCGCGCCCGTTACCGACAACCGGGCACTTGAGAACTACCGGACAACAGGGGATGGGGAGACAGACGACGGGATACCAGACGTTTCGCCCTCGTTTTTCGACGATCTCGATCAGTACCCCTTCGAGGCCTGCGCTCTCGACGTTCCGATCGCCATCTTCCATGGTCGGGCAGACGAGTCTGTCCCTGTGGGTGATAGCATCGACGCTGCAGCGCAACTCGACACCGATCTCTTGTTCCAGTGTTACACGAACGAGGGTCACCTGTTCTCCCGCGGCGCAGAGTCCCGGATGCGCGACCAGCTGTTTTGCTGGCTCGACGATTTGTAACCTGAATATATCCGGCGACACTGGTTTGTCGTCCGGAATCGAACTGGTCGTATGGTCGTCGAAGGGCTCGTACTCGTCCTTGCCGCCGGCATCTTCACCGCCATTGTCTGTGGGTTCGGCACGCTTCCGTTCTTTTTCGTCGACGAGATCAGTGACCGGGTGACTGTTGCGCTGTGGGGGCTGGCCGGCGGGATTATGCTGTTCGCGTCGGTGTTCGGATTCATTTTCGAGGGACTGGGCGAGGGAACGGTCACGCAAGTCTCGGTTGGATTACTGGTCGGAGTTGGACTCGTTATCGTCGCAGATTACTTCATCTCAAACCACGAATTCGAGCCGCGTGAGATTCCCGACGCCGATTTTCGAAAGCTTGTGTTGATCGTTGGCGTTCTCACGGTCCATAGCTTTCCCGAGGGGGTAGCACTCGGCGTTGCCTTCGCAGATCTCGGGATCGAGGGTGATCTCGTCATCGCTGGGATGGCGGTGCCCGCGCTCGCGATCTTTATTACCGTCGCGATCTCGATCCAGAACATTCCGGAAGGGCTTGCCGTTGCGATCCCACTTCACACCTACGGCGTCGCCAACTGGAAGATCTTCGGCTGGGCCGTCTTTTCGAGTATCCCCCAGCCCATCGGCGCGGGGATCGCGTACATCTTCGTCACCACCGCCCGCGAGTTTCTCCCCTTCGGGTTCGGCTTCGCCGCGGGCGCGATGATCTATCTCGTCTTCCACGACATCTTCCCCGAAGCGCTCGATCACGGCCAGTCGCTTCCCGGGCGGGGGTACCGCGAACTGGTTGCAGGGATCGCACTCGGTGTCGCAATCATGTTGCCGGTGATGCTGTTGACCGAGTAGGTGTCCAGTTCTCAGCCGATACCGACTGCCAGAATAGTTAAGAGCTATCGCTAACTCATTTTAGCCAATGGATTTACGTTCTGGAATCGAGTTCATTAGACGGCAGGAAAAGGAGCTCGTGTTGTTCAATCTCGCTCCGTCGTCGTCAGTTCCTGAGAAGCTGCGGGAGCTGTTTCAGAGCCAGAACGTCCGGATCGAGACTGCACGAACTGCCTCGGGGTATCCGGAAGTCGCAGTGTTGAGCAGAGCCGACAAGGTGCTCGCTGTTGTCGAAATAACACTCTTGCAGGAACTCACCGCGAACCCACCGACAGGCGCTGGCGGGTTCGGCATCGCGGATGCGGAGTTCGAGCCGATTCTTCGCCACCTCAAGGAGACGACGTTCAGCTCTTACAGTAAAGAACAGCTCCTGTATGCCTCCCGCGAGATCGAAGACAGGGCGCGTCGTGTCGGCCGGGGAACCATCCACGCTGGCTTCCAGCGTCTTTCGATTATGGCCGAACAGGAGCACGTGTATCGTGATGTCGCAAGGCGTGGTGTCTCCGTGCACGCATACGGACAGCCAGACACCGAGTCGCCAGATTTCGGCCCAGCACAGATTCACACGACTGACGCCGCGGAGATTACCGAGACGTGGTTCGTCATCTTCGATGGCGGTGGCGACGACTGCCAGAAAAGCGCGTTGCTGGCCGAAAAGCAGAGCAATGGCTGGTTCGGGATCTGGACCTACGACGAGGTGATTGTCGACGAACTCTCGGCGTATCTCCTCGACACGTACGTCGATCCGCCGGGTGATACACAACTCTCCGGGCAGTGAACACGAACTGTTTCCGGGCGGACAGTTCGTCGGTATTTCATTTCTAGAAAACATAATCAAAAATCCAAAAATGCAGATATTAGACGGTCTACTTGCCAATTTATCATTGATGATACTGTGGTGGTGAGTTTCATATATCGGAATTCAACAACGTTTTCATATGGGGTCTCAGGAACAACAGCAGGCCGGGCAAAGGGAGGAGAACGCGAACGCGGCCGACCAGCCGTCCGTTCCGTGGCAGGATGTCAGCGACGACTCGGGACCGCTGGAGCGAGTACTCTCTCGGTTCAACGGCGCTGACGGCTCGGAATCTACCGAGAACGGGGCTGGCTCACGCTCCGATGAGGCCCCGACGGGGGATGCTGGGGAAGATCGATCAGACGAAACACAGGCACTGGTCCGGAGTATTCTCGACGGACTGCAGGAGTCGACGATCGTGGTTGATACCGACGGTCGGATCACACATATCAACAGCCAGGCGCTCGATCTGTACGACTGCACGGAGGAGGATGCGGTCGGATCGCGGCCACAGTCACTGCAAGCAGCGGAGAGTTCGGCAAGTGATATCGTCGCCGAAGCAATCGAGACGGGCGAGGATATCCAGCAACGCGAAGAGCAGCTACAGGTTGGTACCGAGAAAACGCCACTCGAACGTACTGTGACGCTACTCTACGACGACGATGGAAACTTTTCTGGTGCGATGCTCGTCGAGAAAGATGTCTCCGAGCGCAACCGACAGCGCACAAAAAAACAGTACCTCGAAGCCTACCAGGAAGAGGTTCTCGATGACCTGCAAGAGAAACTGGCTCGACTCTCGGAAGGGGATCTCACGATCGATCCGACCGTGCCAAAACCAGACGAAGAGTACGCCGAAGCGGTCACAGTGTACGAGGAGTTCGTCCTGTTGAACGACTACCTGAACACGGCAGTCGACAACATTCAGGAGATCGTCGAGAAACTGACCGAGGATGCGGCAGAGCTCGAAGAGACAGGAACGTCACTCTCGGCAAGCAGTGAGGAGGTGACCGCCGCAGTCGATCAGATCGATGCCTCCTCCTCCGAACTTGCCCGTGGCTCGGAGGATCTGGCCAAACAGACCGAACGCGCGAGCCGGAACGTCGACGAACTCTCGACCTCGATCGAAGAGATCACGGCCTCCGTCCAGCAGATTGATGCACAGTCCGAGGAGGTCGCAGAGATCGCAACAGAGGGCGTCGAGGAAGCGACACACGCAGGCAAACAGATAAGGGAGGCAACCGACGCGACCTCGACGGTTGCACAACGGATCACCTCTTTAGAGGAGAGCATGGACGAGGTTGGCGAGATCATCGATATCATTCAGGATATCGCCGAACAGACGAACATGCTCGCGCTGAACGCCAACATCGAAGCGGCCCGTGCTGGCGACGCTGGCGAAGGCTTTGCAGTGGTCGCAAACGAGGTCAAGGGGCTTGCCGAACAGTCCCAGCAGTCAGCCAAAAATATCGCAGAGATCATCGAGAACGTCCAAGAGCAGACCGACGACCTCGTCGACGGAATCCACGCCGCAAACGGGGAAGTCGAAGAGGGGGCCAACGCAGTCGACGATCTCGTCGACCGACTCGATCAGATCGAGCGACGAGTGACCCAGACGAGCGAGGGGCTCGATGAGATTACGAACGCTGTCGAGACGCAGGCGAAAAACTCGGAGGAGGTCAGTGCCGTCCTCGACGACGCAGCCGGACTGACCGAGGAGATGACGGCCTCGGTCCAGCAGATTTCAAGCGGGCTCGACGAGCAGGCGACCGCGACTGATCAGGTCGCCAGACGCGCCCAGCGACTCAGTGCGATGAGCGACGATATCCACGACCGGATCGACGTGTTCAAACTCGACGACACGGAGAGTGCGAATCTCGACGACGAACTGTGAAACGGTTCATAGTGCTGTTTGGGGGCCGGTCGCTGCAGCGCCCGATCAGTCGTCGGCCGCTGTCTGTGACAGTTTGACTGTCGAGTCTGTGACTGGTGAGTCGGTCTCTGTCGATGAGCCGAACTCGGCGTAGCCGGTACTCACGTCGGTCACTGTCGCGGAAAACTCCTCCATTGTGGTGCTCATCTCCTCGAGTGAGTCTTGCAGCTCGCGCACTGCCTCCGCAATATCTGGTTCCGTTCCCGACATTATCAGATCACGTGCGATAGCTTCTCCCGCTGTCGCTCGATCGATCCGATCGCTGCGCCTTCGACTGGTTCAAGTCTCAGATCGAAGGGGTGCCAGCTTCCATGCTCCGCGGTTACTCGCAGGGTTTCTCCGTTCCCGAACGTCCCGATCTGCTGGGTGAGTTTGTACGTCTGTTCTGCCATCAGTTGTATATTGCCACGAGCGTATAAAAATATAACGGGATAGTGGATAGATGGGTGTTGATATTCCACATAGGCAGTCTTATCCCAAACAATTTCGGGAGATAGTGGTCGTTATTCGAAAATTACTCGGTGGTTGTGGTTGCATCTGCATAGTCGGGAAAAAGCGCTGACTCGGTGCTGGGTCACTGACTGGTGTGGGTTACCGTACGACGGTAACAGCAGTTGGCGATCGGCGAACGACCGTCTCGGCGACACTACCGAGCAGGAGTCGGGTCAGCCCGTCCCGGCCGTGGCTGCCCATAACGATGTGATCGGCAGTCGTCTCGCGGGCGAACTCGATGATTTCGCGGGCCGGATCACCGTCGGTTGATTCGGTGCGGATCGAACCGCCGGCATCGGTTGCGGTCCGTTCTGCCATCGAGCAGACCGACGCTGTCTGTTCGTCAATTTCGTCTGGCCGTTCGTTGGTACTGTCGACTCCTTCGTCTATCACATCCGGTGTGGCCCTGCTGGTGAGTGATGTCTCCTCGCTTTTGGGATACCGAACGTACAGTGCGGTGATCTCCGCGTCGGGGTACTGCTCGATCGCGGACACGAGCGCCGATTTCGACTCCGCCGAGCCGTCGAACGGCACCAGCACGTGCTCGGGAGTGCAGATATGGCTCTGTTCGCGGACAACCGTTACCGGGACCGGTGACCGACGAACCACGGTTTCAGCAACGCTGCCAAGCAGAAGTCGTGTTGCCCCATCCCGCCCGCGACTGCCGATGACGATGTGGCTGTACTCCCCGTCCTCGGCGATACGAACGATCTCGTGGATCGGTCGACCGTGCCTGACTATCGTTTCGACTGTCGTCTCCGGGGGGAGCGTTTCGACTGCATCCGCCAGCAATGCCTTCGCATTCGCTTCGAGCTGTTCGTAGCGCACACCAGTCTCGCCGCCTGTTTCCGAGTAGTCGGCGAACGGTTCGAGGACGTGCAACAGTGTAATCTCCCGATCTGGAAACGTCTTCACGGCAGCGTCCAGTGCACACTGTGACTGCTCCGAGCCGTCGTAGGGGACGAGCACTGCCATTACGTTGTTTTCGAACTACACATAGAAAAGTAATCGCCGAGTCAGTTCAGTCGATCTGCGCTGTGCAGATGGCGTGTGCTACTGTTCGGTGATATCTTCGATCCAGGTGATCCCAGCCATCGCTTTCGGGAAGCCGATGGTTGGAATCGCGAGCACGCCAGCGTGTTTCAGCGTCTCGGGATCGATCCCTTCTTCGAGTCCGCGGCGTGTGTGTGAGTGGACCGCGCCCTCGGACTGGGAACCGATCGCGAGGGCGAGTTTGAGGAGGCGTTTCGTCTCGCCGTCGATCGGTCCCGCCTCGCTGGCTGTCTCACCAAGCTCGGAGTAGGCATCCCAGACATCGGGATACGCGTTGGCGAAGTTACCGGCAGCGGAGGGCAGTTCGTCTGTCGGATCGTCAACTGGATCAGCCATACTCGGTTTCTGGTCTGTGGCGACATAAAACTGATCGAGATTCTCGAAGTGTGGTTTCGATGGGCGAAGTATCTGCGTTTGCCAGTAAGAACAACGAGAAAGCGCCCGAAACGGAAGCTGTTGCAACTACCAACAGCAAGAAAGCCCCGAGGCTGTCGAGTCGGGGCCACCGGAAGACTCGCTACGCTCGTCTTCCGAAGTCGCGCTCGTTCCACTCGCGCGACACTCGCTGCGCGCTTCACTCACTACGTTCGTTGCAGTGTCTGCTCACGGGCCGAGGCCGTAGCGCCTCGCGGCTTACGTCGTCCGCCTTCCTCGACAGCCTCGCCCCTTTCAGTCCCTTGGCCGGCGGTTTCACCGCCGGCTTATACCCTGGCGGCTCCGCCGCCAGGCTCCCGGCCTGGAAAGCCACATTGGGCGGGACTGAAAGGGGCCGGTCGCTCGCTCCATCCCGGGCGACGTAAGCACCTGCTGGAGCGTGGTTCGAGAGAGCGGAGCTCTCTCGTCATCCCGAAAATCTCCGATTTTCGGAGACAGCGAGCCCCGGATGGGCGAGCGCCGGGAGACTCCGTCTCCCGAGCTCACGGCGCTACGCGCCGTGAACGACCGGGGGCTTTCTTGCTGTTTACAATTACGGTTCTCTTGTACCCATTCACGCAGAAGTTTTCTACCACTCAAACACGTCTCAGTTGCAGCGGTTCTAACAGTCAGCCTCCTTCGGTTTCCAGCTCAGTCGTCCTGACTTGCGTTGCTCGTCGCCGTCCCGGCTGCGGTCTCCAGTGCTGGCTCCCGGTGTCGCTCTTTCACTCGCTCGGGATCGAACTCGTTTGTTCCCCGGTTTGGCTCCAGTCCAGCCCTACGGATGATCTCGATATCGTCACCGGGGTCTTGCCCCTCGGTCGTGAGATAATCGCCAGTCAACAGCCCATCGGCACCGGCCTCGAAGGGGAGATGCTGCTCGTCCGGCGCAAGATTGGCTTCCCGCCCGCCAGTCAACCGGACCCGCGCCTCGGGATGCAAAAACCGGTACACTGCGATCGTCTTCATGATCTCCGCCCGCGAAATCTCGGCGTGGTCTTTGTCGCCAAGCGGCGTCCCCTCCACGGGGTTGAGGATGTTTACCGGTAGCGAGGAGACACCGATATCCTGCAGCTCGATCGCCGCATCGACCCGATCTGTGGGTGATTCGCCCATTCCCAAAATCACGCCGGCACAGAGATCCATCCCTGCATCCTTTGCACGACAAAGCGTCACGAGTCGGTCCTCGAAGCTGTGACTGTTGACGATTTCGGGGAAGAAGCGCCGCGAGGTCTCGATGTTGTGGTTGTAGTGGTTGAGTCCCACGTCGGCGAGCTCCGCGGCCTCCGCCTCGGTCAAGAGGCCAAGCGAAGCGTCTGCCTCCACAGCTGTTTCGTCACGAATCAGCCGGATCGCTTCCAGAATCTCTTCCCACTCCTCGGGACGGTTCTCCTTGGAGACGCCTTTCTCGGCAACGACGATCCCGAAGCGTTGTGCGCCGTCGGCTTCGGCTCGCTTTGCGGCCTCGAGTACTTTCTCGGGACCAAGAAAATCGTAGGTGTCGATCCCGGTGTCGAAATGGACGGACTGGGCACAGAAGCCACAGTCCTCCGCGCAGTTGCCTGCCTTCGCGTTGACGATGCTGCAGGCGTCAACCGTGCCGTCGGAGTACTGTTGCCGGATCAGATCGGCTCCTGCTGCCAGCGCCTCGACTGGCTGTGTGATCAGTGCAAGCCCGTCAGTCCGGTCCAGTTGCTCGCCGTCGAGCACTCGTCCGACAGCGTCGTCGACTGTCCGGTTTCCTGTTTCGTAAACCACGACTCAACTGGCGGTTTACAGGATCTTAAAACTACGCCGTCCGAGCCGATGAAACGAAAAAACTGGCCGGTCGCTTACAGCTGCAGTCGCCAGACAGTCGTCCCTGCCTGTTCGATATCCATGCTCTCGGCAGCGGCAACGATCACCTGATTTGCGCCGGGTTCGACTTCGAGCGTCGTTTCGAACTCGCCGTCTTCGACCTCGACGAAGGAGCTTCCACTCGGCGTCTTCGCGGCGACACAGACACCAGTCGTTTCGCCGGAGATCACGAGTTCGTTGCCGCGGAACTCCGTATCGACCCGGAGTGCTGGCGAACGGTCTGGCTCGTGGATCCGGTTCTCCTGGTAGCGTGCCTTGACGTACTCTGGCGTCTCGACGGGTTCACCGGCGCTGATTCCATGCGCGAGTCTGACGTACTGTGCCATCGCCCACGCGAGCGGCGTCGCCGCACCCGTCCCTTCGCCGAACTCCCAGCCGTAATCGGTGCTGTGCTCACGGTCCCAGACCTGTTCTGGGATCATCCGCCCGGAGTTTGCGAAGTTCTGGATCGTCTTCAGACAGTCCGCTGGTGAGTCGACCGGCTCGTCGGTGACCAGTTCGTACTCGCCACGCTCGCCGGTCAGCAGTGGCCAGAGACGGCCTTTTCCGTGATTTTCGACCGACCACGGCGCGCCCTGGTCGCCACGGCTTCGCTCACCGTAGCCGTCGCCGTTGTACCGGTAGAAGCCAGCTCCTGGCTCCGCCTCGACGCGGATCGTGTTGTCGACTTCCTTCAGTGAGTTTCGCATCACCTCGGTGTCTGGCTCTTTGATACCCATCCGGACCAGATCGAGGAAGCCGTGGTCGATGATCTCTCGCTCGTCGAGTGTCGGACCGGCGTTCGCGAGCGTCCGGAGATGGCCCGCTTCCGGATTGCCGTCGCGAGTGACGCGCACGTAGTACGGCGTATTGGTGTGCTGGCCCGAGCCGGTCTCTGTCGCGGTCCACTCCTCGACGTTGTTCGCCCAGTGGTCGGCGAGCCCGAGCCACGTTAAGGCATCTGCCTTCCGGTCGGTATCGAGGGCGAGTTTCGCCGCACAGACGAGTCCCGCAATCTCTGCAGCGATCGAGGACGGCGAGTAGCCTGACTCCTCTTCCCAGCGTTCCTGTGCACTTTC
>SL_4KL_010_BRINEDRAFT_10001413_pt1 | contig 13267 bp, 23 predicted proteins | sample SodLak_010_BRINE_2_FD_10664 | JGI IMG/M metagenome (IMG submission 10664)
GTTGGGTGAAGTTGCTACGAGTGTTGTCCCGTTTGTGACTTTTGCAATGGTTGATGGGAATATGGTCTTAGAACCGGTGTTTATGATGATTGGGGTGTTGTTGGCAATCATTGGATCTGCTGGTGTTCCAATATTATCTATTGTTCTTGGATTCGTTGTATTAGAGTATGTAGAAGAGGTTGGTGGCAGAGTGAAACATGCGGTGTGGCCGTTCTGATTGTGGGTTCACCCTGTGGTTTCGTTGGGTTCTGCGGTGGTTTCGTATTTTCTGTCGAACTCATCAATGAGTTGTCCCATTTGGGCGTACCAGTCGTTGAGCATTCTTTGGAGGTCGTTTGTGATTTCGTCTGAGTCACGTGCGTGGTAGACGTGGTGATATCCACCTTCTTCGTAGTTGACTTGATCTTTGACTATGAATCCGTTTTCGAGGAGCCGTTGTACTGATCTATACGCGGTGGTTCGTTCGCGTTCTACTTGGGTTGCGATTTCATCGACTGTGAGAGGTTCATTGTTTGCAACTACTATTTTGAAGACGTTGCGGTCAAGGTCTGTAAGACCGTGGAAGCATTCAAGTAGCCCTTCACATTCCATGTCGTGTTGAAGTAGTTCTTTGATTGATTTGCTCATTACTGAAGAGTTAGTACTCTGAGTTGATAGTTATTTGGTATGGGTGCAAGACTGTGTGTGTTTATTGTCTAAGAAGTCGGTGTATAGAACTTTTAGTTGTTTGTTGGATTATGGAATTGCATTTAGTACACAATACTTATAGCGGTGTGTGGGTAAATTACTATTGTATGAGTAATGCAAGACAATTAGATTGGAACTACAGTAAACACGTTCCAAGACTATTCGGAGTGTTCACAGCGATTGCAATTCTTGGATGGGTAGTAAGTGCTTTTCTTAGTGGTATCCACTTTTGGGCAGTTCCACTCATTCCACCGGAAGCAGATATCAGTGGGAGTCTTGAAGTGATTACAAGTTCGTGGGCCTACGTTGGTTCCATACCATTGGCTACACTAGGAATGTTTTATTACATGACAGCCATCCTGATGGCTGTATGGTGGTTAGACACCCGACATCCTCTTATCGTTAAGATTCTCACACCGATTACGGCAACTGGTGTTGTTGCTTCAGCGTACTTTGTTTACCTGCAACTTGGAGTTATTGGGTCAATTTGCCCGTTCTGTATGATTTCCGCCGCCGGGTCGACTATGTTGTTCATCCTTGAACTCGTTATTTTACGACAAAGTGATATCCCGAAGGTGGGTGAGATGCGTGGCGAGATTGATGAACTAATTGGAATGACGACTTTCAAATGGCTTGTTATCATCGGAGCAATTGGGTTATTAACACTTGGGGCATTCTATGGTGCGACGTTGGCACCAGTCCCAACCGGGTGATATTTTCTACTCGATCTAACCAATCTCACAATACAGTTTTGTGTGAGTAGTGCAAAACTGTAAACAATGGGTGATGAATCAGACGAAGATGGAAATTCAATTCTAACACGTCGAGAAGTAGGTGCATTCATATTCGGAGGGGCAATTGGTGTTCATCTCACCAACCTTTACCGAGACTACGCAGGTGCATTTTCTCCACCTGAAGCACAACCAGTAACATCTTCACGGCCAGTTTTAGGCGACCGCGACGCCCCAATTACTATTGCGTATTGGTATGATTACCAATGTCCACTATGTAGAGAGTTTGAAGCTGGTGCGCTACCGGAAATCCGTTCCGAATACATTGATGCCGGAGTTGTAAATATTGCATTCAAACCCTCTCACGAGATCGGTGGTGAAGACTCATTTCGTACTGCTCATTCAACACATTGCGTGTGGGAACAATCAGAACAGAATGATACAGTGTTTTGGGAGTGGCACACAACGCTTTATGAAGCGTTTCCAGAACAAGCAGATACTGGATGGGCGTCTCTTGACAATATTGACGAGATGGTTTCATCTATTAGTGACCTTGATTCTGAATCCGTTAACGCGTGTATCGAATCGGAAGAGTACGCAAACAGAATAGGGACAGACTGGGATGAAGCAGATGCATGGGGGTCAGCCGGTGTACCAAAGTTTGTTGTTATTGGCGACAGCGTTGAATACGCCGAAATCATCGAGGGGCCACAGCCATACCCTCATTTTGCAGACGCCATAGAGACGGTGTTAGAACACAATGAGTAGTAGTGAGACGCAATCACCAGCGTTCACCATTCAGAACGTTATTAGTGCGGTCAGGTACTCTCTCAGTACGCCTAAACGCATATTCGATGTCTTTCTCATTAGTCTTGTCGTCATCTTGGCAATGTTGTTCGGTGTGTATCCAACGTACTCATTCGCTATGCTGAGTTCTGGTGTAGGTCAGTGGAGTGAAGCATTTCGAGTTCTGCTTAATACGATGATGTTTGAACAGGGGTCGTTAGGAATTGGGTTATTGATCGTATACGCCGTTCTGACAGCGATTGTTATTCGAGTTCTTGTGGGGAGGGCATCGATGATTCAAGCCGACAGTACAGTCGGATGGTTTGTCGCATTTGCAGGTATGGCAACTGCTGGCTGTGCAAGTTGTGGCGCCGGTTTCATAGGATTTCTCGGTAGTATGGGTGGACTAGCTGTTATCCCGTTCGACGTGACTGGAATGAGAATTATAGCGATTGTTCTTCTTATTGTGTACTTGGCTTATGAAGGAGATCCAACAGTGTGTGTTGTTGACGGAACGTAGTGAGGATATCTTCACGACAACCTGTTAGAAGATATCTCTACTTGTAGACGTTCTCTTTAGTGTAGAAGTCAGAATCGTCAAATTGGTCGAGTTGCGCTCCTTCATCAGCTCTAACAGCTCGTTCAACTGAATGGCCTGTTTGGTCGACGCCAATTTCGAACGCTTCTGCACGGTTTGTTGCTCTTACCGGNATTGGCGCGTGTGNAAGGTTTTCAAAGTGTAGTAGGTATTCATTATGTTCACCCATTCGTACACGAAGAGCTGAGGGGCGTGGGTGTTGTTATCCGTGTTGTTTGAAAAGGTATTGGAATAAGACTGTTGAAAGTTCAGGCTGTCAGTTCTTCAACTAACTCGTCAGATTTGAAAATGAATCCTTTACTGATTAGTAAGAATTGGGTTTTATCAGAGTCAATTTCGAGTTCTTTCCCATCTGTGTGCATGATCAGGTTCCTGTTAGAAACGGTAAACTCGTATTCGTCAATAATGTAGCTTTTTTGATCGTTGCTGATGATCACCGTGTCTCCGTGAGTATTGAAATACTTCTTCAGACCCGAGTCTGTTAGATTCCCTTCGTCATCGAGATCTCCTTCGGTTAGATCATCTTTACTGAATCTGGCTTCGCTGGTGGTTTCAGCTGTCATACCTCTCTGTAGCCACCTATATAACTTAAAACTTATGTTTAATTGAGAGTGAATAGGCAGACGCAGCGGTGTCACCGTGTTAAGTGAACGTTTTTCCGGTGTTGCGCTTAGTTTCAAATGACTGCTTATGCCTTCTGAAGAGACACAAACAATTGAACGCGAATCTATTCGAAAGGGGGAACACAATATGGATGAATCAAAGTTAGAAGCAGATATTGAAGGAGAAGTTGATAGTGATGTGAAACGGCGTATTGAGAAGGCGTATATGAATGATGACCGCTCTGAACTCATTGTTGAGCGGTTGGGTGGAAACGATGAGAAAATTACAGTTGAGATGCGGACGCCATACAGTGACGAGACGCATACTCAGTCATTCATCTCTCCTGAAATGGGATCGCTCCAAGAATGTCCAGAGTTTGTTGAATTTCTTGAAGGTATTGGAGTGTCACCGCTAGATTTGGATGACGTTGTAGGGACAACTGTTCCAGCAAAGTTTAGTAAAAAGTCTGGATGGGTAGTTGATCGATCACAGCTTATTTCTTCGACAATTGACGAAAATTTAGATAGCAATAATATTGATGAAAATGGTGTTGTTGAGAACCGTGACCGGCCAGTTATTAACTGGATTCGTGAATACCCAACTGGTGCAGTAGCGTTGACGCTGATTTTCTTTATGTTCGTTGTTTTCCCATTCATGGTTATTGGATTGACGTACATCTGACCTCTGTGCAGATGTTGTATTTATATGAAATTATTATGTCAGAGAAATGGTAGAACCGTGAATAATTTAAATAATCGGAAAGAATTTTCAGTCAGTGAAAGCAGACTTAGAAATTGCTGCGGATATCCTTCCTGAAAGATATTCTAGACGAATTGCTCAGGTGGATGCCGCAATTATTGCATGGTTAGAACAGTGGAGTGTNACAATAACTCGAATCGCACTTGGACTTACATTTATTTGGTTTGGGGCGTTGAAACCGTTCGGGCTGAGTCCTGCTGGTGATTTCGTAGCGCAGACAGTATTCTTCCTTCCACCGAGTGTGTTTCTCCCTATCCTTGGAGCGTGGGAAGTCTTAATCGGTATCTGTTTGTTGTACCGCCCGTTGATTCGGGTTGGATTGTTCCTAATGGCAGTACAAATGGCAGGTACGTTCATGCCGTTGTTCATCCTTCCAGAGGCTGTGTTTACTGCGTTCCCATATGCACTAACTATCGAAGGCCAGTACGTTATCAAAAACTTGGTCTTGATTGCCGCAGGAATCTTCGTTGGTTCGTCAGTCAATAGGATTCAACGGGAGAAAGAAGAGGGTGATTCCAATTAGTCAATATTATCTTATTTAATTTTAATATTTATTAAGTTTAACAATTGTAAATTTTAATAGTTATTCCCTGCGAATATGCTTTTCTATTAAGAGAATCTTTGTATATTTATGGAGGTTTTGATAGCGTTAATCGTAATTAGTTTTCTCTCCGGTATTGTTGCTGGAATGGGTGGATCAAGTGGCTTCATTCCAATTGTCGGGCTACTGTTCTTGACCTCACTTAGTACACAACAGATATCTGGAACAATTGCCACTTCATTTTTTATTGCAACATTTTTCGGGGCACTTCTCTACTGGTATTCCGGACACCAAAAAGCAAGTTTGCTGCTTGTACTGGCACCATTTGGAATTGTTGGAACACAGGTAGGAACGTATATTAACACGTTTGTGAGTGAGGATGTTTTTACAGTTATTATTGGTGGAATTGCTATTATTCTTGGATTATTACTGTTAAGGCCACAAGTTGATTTTGAAATAGATTTTGAAACGTATTCTGGAAAACTACTCTTGATACTACTAGGATTCTCAGTCGGAGTACTTGCAGGTGTAACAGGTATTGGTGGGATTCCAATTATTGTCCCTGCGTTACTACTTTTCAACGTTCATCCATTAACTAGTATTGCAACCGGATTTGCCGTCGCTGCCGTGAATACGTTTAGCACGAGTGTTTCTTACTATCTTCGTGATCTTGTTGAATTCGAATACATTCTCGTAATCGGTATTCCGTTCGCATTAGCCCAAGTCATTGGATGGAAAATATCCCCACGGATAAACACTCACCGTCTAGAATTGTACCTTGGAGTGTTCAACGTCATCATGGGCGGGTACTTGTTCTGGTCAGTCTTTTGAACTACTCGCCGGCTCATTTATCTGAAAGATTAAACGGGTTGATTTCAAACCTTAATGTATGTCCGACGAGTTTCGAGAAGCAGTGCGTGAATCTGTTGATGCTGCTTGGAGTTCAATTCAGAATACTGGTGAAATCAGTTTTGAACATTTTGAAGCGACTGTAACTGAACAAAGTGAGTTCACCACACAGTTCAAACAATGTATTGGTGAAAGCAATGGTCGGCATATGATGTACGATCCTACTGTAGTTCTTAGTGACACTACTCTTCGAATATTTAGAGGCGGTCGTTCAATACGAGACTACCCACTAAGTGTTGCTCAAACAGCGTATGAAGTCTTTGCAGAGTCAATGACAGAGTACGGATATCCGTGCGAAGTCACCGTTAAGCATCAAAAAGAAACGTAGGAAGTTAGTTTCACGTATGACTTGTTTTGATGATTGACTTCTTGTGGTGAGTGAGTACCGCTGACAACAATCCTAATCATCTGTGAGAAGAAGTACAAAATATGTATGACCGATGGCGAGATTAATCCAAATGAAGAAAATCAATGCCCAGAATGTAGGAACTCAGCACCTTTGAGTACATGGATTTTCATCGAGGAGACGTTTGATGGAATGGTTTTCAAATGTCCCCACTGTGGTGAACAAATGACTGTTGAACAGATGGATTCCGTTACGTGAAAATTGTACATAGAAGTTAATATTACAAAGCATTTAAGTCTGCAATTGTTCAGTTTGGGACGGGCTTCACGATAGAAATTAGTTGTCTTTCAACAGTTCTTCACCATACAACGGATTTCGTTTGTTTGTGTATGCATGGTATTGATACGGGTTGATGTCTTCAAGAATAATATATGGTGATGACAGCGACAACTTTCCTTGCATGGATTTCTATTGTTGGATTCGTCATCGCTAGTCTCTTCGAGTTTACTGACCGGACACATACTGCTCGACGCGTCGGTGTAGTCTCATGGATTTGTTTCGGAGTGTTTTGGGTGGCGATGACTCCATACTACCTGTTTGAGGCTGCCAGTCCGATTCAGTCAGTGCTTGCCGTTTTTGCCCTTCCATTATGCTTACACGCCGCGTATAGACTGTATGAGGGTCGTGACTCAGTCTTACTTCTCACAAAGGCAGTTGCGGTTATGGGAGTGATCTACCTGCCGGCAGAAATGATTCCATTCGTCCGTCAATGGTTGATAGAGGTGACAGCAAGACAGGTTCACTGGGGGTTAGAACTGTTCGGCTACTCGCCCGGAATTAATGAGGGAGCGAACGGGTATCAAAGCCGATTTAATTTTGACCCTGATGAAACTGTCACTGGAAGGACTACGTACATCGTTCTTGCCTGTACTGGAATTGGAAGTATGGCGATGTTCACTGGACTGATTGCAGCTGTCAACGCGAACTGGAAACAGAAACTCACTGGTATTGCAGTTGTTGTCGGCCTTATTTGGATTCTCAACCTTGCACGGAACGTATTCATCACGATCGCTTCACCGTATGGATGGTTCCAATACGACTCACTGATCTACATCACGACGAATCTAATGGGCTCTCACCCTGCTCAGACATCGTACCTTGTCGCTCACAATTTTATTGCGCAAACACTCTCTGTCGTTGCTCTCATCGCCCTCGCTGTTATTGTTGCCCGTATCGTCCCTGAGGTTTCTACACTTCTCGAGGAAGTCGTGTATATCTGTACGACGAAAACAGTTGATTTGAGTGACGTTGTGGGGCTTGTTCAGAAGTGAAAATCAGATTGTTCCGACGGGTTCAGATGGGTCTTGATCGTTGAATACGAACAACCACAGTCCTGCAATACCTCCGATAATAAAGCCTGTTAGGTGGGCAATATGGCCGATTCCAGCGGCTGTCGACCCAAAGATGGCGATGACGAGAACTGTTACGGTGGTAAACCCTACAACAACTTTCCACAGTTCTGTTTTGACAGGGATAGGAATGAAGACTGTGAGCTCCATATTGGGTTTTGCGAATGCTGCGGTAGCGATAAGCGCACCAATTCCTCCACTGGCACCGACGACTGGGATATCTGCCCCACCAAAGATAGGGCCAGTGACAACTTGCGCAATCGAAGCAAGAATACCGGAAATGCAGAATATCGCCGCCATCTGTTTCCCTGAAGCCTCTGTTTCCACAATAAACGCAAACAACGTGAATACATAGGTATTGATGACAAGGTGCAGAATGTTTCCATGAGCAAACGCACTCAGGAATGCACCTGTGAGGAGTGTTACGCCGATTGCATCACTCGATGCAAACCCGAATAACTCGATCATTGTCTCTTGTCCTGCTGTGTACGTGATGGCTGTTTGAATCACGAAGACAACGATGAATGTGAATGCTATCTTTCCCGCCCACGTGTACTCAAGTAATTTTGAGCTGATATCAGCAGCCTCTCTTGCTTTCTCCTGTAACCGCTTACTTCTGGATTCTAAACTCGTCACCGGTACACACGTACCTAATGCCTCCTCGCAAAGATATGTTTGTGTTTTCCGTTGTATTTACCCGGTTTAACATCGTATAGGAATGTAATGTCAGCACTTGTTACACTTGGTGGATCTGCACTTCTCCTTGGAGTGTTGCTTGCAGGGGCTCACCTGTTTGAAAAGTACGATCCAAACCATCCGGCGTACCAAGAACGTGTAGAACCAGATACAGACAGTACAGAAAGTGAAGACGAAACTACCGAACCAGAAACACGAGAAGGGCGTATTGTCCATGAAGACGAAGACGGTGAACGGAAAGTGCAATATGAAGTCGGAGATGAACAAGAAACAACTGATACCGAATCAGCAACGCGTGAAGGGCGATTTGTTGATGAAAGCGAAGTTTAGAAAATCGCTTCAGTCACGTTAACCGCGTCTGTCGTATTGTTCACAACGGTGAGCAGTTGTTCCCGTGTGAACGTATGATTTTCAACGTACACGTAATCCAAAGGCATCACAGACGTTGCAACAGCAGTGTACTCGTGTGTGCCTCTCATCTCAGCGTACGGTTCAACAATCCACGTTTCATCGTTTTCATCACCGGCAACCTCATTTCCTTGAACTTCAATCCAGACGTGTGCGACACCAGATTCACGGACTTCATCACGTTGGATTACGTTTTTCACTCGGCCAATATTATCACAGACGACCGGAGTTCGTGACTCACCGTGTTCATCTGCAACATCACCACGTGGGTAGAAATTTTCGGCAGCAGGAAAACCCATATTGTCACCGATCAAGACGCCGGCAATAACGGTATGATCAATTCCGTGTTCTGTGAGGATATTAGAGAGGGTGAGTGCGTTGACGTGACACTTGCCTTTGAGGTGGTACTCGTCCCCACCTTCTTCAGTAAGCCGGCGTTCACGTGCTTCCTCCGCTAATTGTGTGAGATATTGCCGTGTTGAGTGTGTAGATTCCATCTGTAGTATGTGATTAGGCGAAATTGATGACTTCGATACTTCCATACCCTGTAGGCATCCCCCGACCGTGGACGGTAACTGCCCCGAACAGACTGGAACCGGGTTTGAGAGTCTTCGTCCCGGGGTGATATCCTGTCTGTGCTTTGAAGTCCACGAATGGCGTCCCACGGGCGTTCTTACGCACATCCGTGACTTTCCACTCGTCATCGTTGAATCGGACTCTATCGCCTTCTGAGAGCGTTTTAAGCAGAGTCTCTGCGGCCTCTGGCGTTGTCGCTTTCTGAACTGGGGCGCTTTGTGTCGAAGTTGTCGTGTTGGAAGCCATCTCTACTTACAACCATTTGTACGTATCTACTTAATACTTATGTTTGTATTTCTGTGGTGAGATTAGCGATATTGTTAACGAGGTCGTTGAGAAGTTACGCTCGTAAAGAAGCACAAGTTTTATAATAGTACACGGGTGGCATAGTAGTATGCCTGAATTTGCCAAAGGCCTACGGCTGGATGTTACCGACCGCGACGAATACGATGCCTACGTCCGCGAGAATGCTAATGATCCCGCAGTCAATATGGAGTCGTGGGGTGACAACTCGGTTCCTGAAGCCCTTTTCATCGTCCGAATGAAAGGGCATAACGACGAGCATCCGTACTACCTCTGCTTGAACCAGCACGTCAACGGAATCGTTTCTACTGAGGCTATCGATGCTGGTTTCCTCGAAGGTGCTATCGAAGACGGTGTCCTTGATAACACCGAGACGTATGATGTCGAAATTGTTGAGGAGAATACGTAGGAAAAATTAGCAGTTAACAAGTCAAAACGCACTGTTTTCAGCTAAATTATTTCGATGTCCGGTGGTCGTCAGGCGTTACTCTATCCAATTCTTCTTCGACGTACTCTTTCGCCGCATCAAGGTGTCTGAGTGCGAATTCGAGCTGTGCTCGGTCTGCTGGTTCCCAAAATTCTTCGACAGTATCTCCGTTTTCTATTTCTTCAGCTATGCTGATGGGATCACTATTTTCAAGTGATTCGCGTCGTTTTTGAACTCTGTTGAGGTCTGCAAGAGAGTCAAACAGCCGTTCAATTGCTTCATCAACATTGTCTCTCGACTCTTGTTCAGGCATTCAATCACCTACGTATAATTTACACAATCGGAAATGGGTTTGGAGCGGCGCAGCTACGATGTTTCGGTTGAACTTGTTCACCAGAGTATGAATTTTGATAGGAAAATAGTTCTCAGAGTGAGTTCAACTCGAAAAGGTTCCACTTTGAGAATTAATTTCTTTCTTTAGAGTTAACTAGATAAAGTCCGCGGTACTGATCCAGCTCTGGACGTCGCGTCTATCTTCTTCAAAGAAACCAGACGCTGTTCCAACCGTATCATGAAGGGTTGTGGCGTCCTCGTGTGTTAGTTCATCGCCCCAGACAACTGCGTGATTTCTGATATTTTCGTAATTATATTGATGTCCGAACGCGGTATAGCAGGCTTCTTCGAGTTCGGGACTGAGACTGCCGTAAATGATGAGGTGTGGGACATCCCACTCATACTCGGCGTCAGGGTCAGCACGCATCGTCATCCGCTGGTACCGGTACTCACCGATTTCTTCGCTTGTTTCCGTTCCAGCGTCGTGGTCAACGATTTCGAACCCCATCTCTTCAACGTGGTTGTAGAGTTCATCGAACTCCGAATCCATATTGATGGCTGTCACACCAATCGTGGTGTCACCATCGTGTTCGAAGTCGTCGTTGATTATGTAGGTTCGAAGTTCTTCGTCTTCGGGATTTCTTCCGTCAATAGCGAACTGGAAGAGATTGCCGTGTTGAATGAATAGTTGAACGAATCCTCTTGCTGTAAGTGGATCCGCTTCCTCAAGGTCGTGACGTGGATTCATTACTGAAACTGTTTGTATGCCTGCCAGTTAAGGGTGATTTTTCAGTGTATTAAGGGGCTGCGGCTTGGTTCTGGGCCTCCTTGATGAATCCTTGATGTCGGAGGTTCTTGTTCCAGATATCATCACAGAACTTCTGGACGTCAGGAAGCCCGGAATCGTCTTGCTTGTATTCGTGAGGATCGTTTTGATACATCACAGCGACCCATTTTTCGCCTGACGTATCAAAGACGACTTCAGGGTCACGCATTAGGTCACCGCGCTGTGTGTACACCTGAGCCACGCTCAGGCGGTTATCGTCGATCTTTTCGATGATGAGGTTTTCGAAGGCGGGGACTTTGAGAGTGATTGACTCGTTGATATCCATCGTGGCAACTTCTTTGCCTAATTCGGTCAGGATGTCTTGGATTGTGTCCATCGTTACATCTACCAATGCCACATACCATTATAATACTTTTGCTTTGTATACAGTACAACGACAAATCAAACACAACACTTTTCGAGTATTGGTGTGACTGCTACACATATGGACGACGAAGACCGGGCTGTTGTGGATCACGCCTTGTTCATTCGAGATATGCAAATCAAGCAACTCTCAAATCAACAATTGTCACCCTACATGCGTATCTGGGTACTGTCTGTCGAGGCGATACTGTTGGGAATGGGGATGGCAGCACTCATATTTGGTGGTATCACGTGGGGACTCCACGGTTTTGCCGCCGGCAAAGAGACAGTCACATCAATCGTCTATCTGACTGGTTTTGCGGTTCTCGTATTGACTATTTTTCTTCGTGTTGTCTGGACGCTCATCACAGTTCGATAGTCTGAAACGGGTCAAATGCCGTGATATGCTCTGTCCAATAGAATAAACGGGATTAGGAATTCAGCTTCGTTGTTCCGCAAGGCATCATCTAACTCTTCGCGTTGAATGGAAATCTCCTTATTTCCATCAATAGTGGCAACGATACTGTCTTCAGGGAATTTGACTTGCCCACTGTATAAATTTTCAAGCGATGTCGGGGTGACTTCTTCTCTCAGATCAATATAGAAGTCGTCAAATAACAGCCGTGGTGTTTCCGATGCGTTCGCGTTGTTGATCACTTCATCAACAGTATCGAACTGAGTCGTTGGATAGTATACGTCTCCCCCGGTACTGCTGATAACTTCGATAGCAGTTGAATCATCAGGCTCACCGTGGAGTAATACACCGAGATCGTCTTCAACACCGGTAAACGCTTCACCGGGACGAAGTGCCCGCGGGAATCCACCCACGTCGTTTAATTTGATGACAAGTGGGCCATAGACGGCGTACTCACCTCTGTTCACAGAATACGTTGGGACTTCGACTTCATACCGTCTCATATATCAGAGTAGTATTTCAAAGCCTGTTAACACTCGTATATCGCTGCTTGATACAGTGTTTACTCTTCGTTTCGTTTTTCGTCAACTCTACGGCGGATTCTTGCTCCAAGTTTGTCTCCAATCCCGGGTACTGATTTCAGTCCCCATCGATCGATACTCATTGTATGTGCTTGGTCTTCACCGTAGATAGATGCAATACCCCAGCACAATCCGTCATGAACTCCCTCAACGTCTAACCCTGAATACCAGTTGAACGCTTCCCGGGAGACGATGTCGAATTCATCAACAGATTCTAAGATACCCACAAATCGTTCAAGATCGATATCTGCTGGCGCACCCCACGTCCGTTGTCCAGCAACGTGTTTTCCAGCCCAGTGAATAGTGCCATCGCCACAGTAGTAGTATCGTGGGCCACTCGTTGTCGCATGGCGGATTGCATCTGTTTCAGGGTTAAACCCTATAATACCGATTTTTGCTAATTCTTGTTGTACTCTATCTTTATACACACCGTCTTGTGATTCTTTTTGCATACTTCTTGCTAAGACGTCTTTCGGCTAAACAGTCACTATTGATCGCTGCTCACTCTTCGGGTGGAAGGTAAGAAGATGCTTTAGTATCGATAAAATATGGAATGGAAGCTGAAACAAAGCCTATCACTCCCATTGATAACGCAAGGACAATTCCCATATCTGTTCCTACGAATGGAGATGAAAGTATGAAGCCGAGCAATAAGAATACAAATGAAAATACCCCATAATGAATGTAGGCGGCAGGCATACTTTTTGCATCTGGTTCATACGTCTTCCCGTGGTCAGCAATTTCGTATATCGGAACAAAAGCTGTGATGCGCTTGAGTATTTCGTGGTTTGCTGTTTTCAGAGTGCTAATGGGAGAACGAATTGAAATGTTGAGGAGTTGATTGTTTTGAACATTCAGCGTCCATTCTTTCGGTGCATTTGATGGTCGAATGATAAGAAGCCATGTCCCGTTTTCTGATTTGAATAGTGGAAGTGTGGACATATCTGCTAACTGTTTTGGATCGACGCCT
>SL_4KL_010_BRINEDRAFT_10001415_pt1 | contig 13255 bp, 13 predicted proteins | sample SodLak_010_BRINE_2_FD_10664 | JGI IMG/M metagenome (IMG submission 10664)
TAGGTTCTTTCGGGTTGGTTTGACGTCCTCGGCCATCTCTTATCGCCCGCTTGTTCGGCAAGGAGGGTAAAGCTTTTCAGTTCGTCCGGCAGCCCACAGCCCGCTACTCTCCAAAGATGAGCGTCTTTACAGCGACGACGACCGTATCGTCATCTGCGATCGGTTCTCCAATATCGATATAGTCGCCGTCGGAAACAGCCACCTCATCAATAACTACAACCGGCTGCGATTCCGGCAGCACTCGCTGCAGTGTTTGCCCAAGCGCTTTCCCACAATTGTCTTTTAACGCAATCACGATCGGTTCTGTGGGTTCCGTATATGTCGCTGCGATCGACGCTGCAATCATATTGAGCCGGTCATATGAGAGAACGCCAATGGAGTCGATCGAGAGGACGAGTGGTGGCGTGTTTGACGCTCCTGGTTCCCCATCTGGTTGCAACATCGCCTCATATAGATCGGCTCCTCGATCGCGGGCAGCAGTGAGTGTTTCTGTGAGCTCTTTTTTTGTGCCGATCGAATCAATGGCACCAACACTCACAACCGGCGCGTCTCGGATTGGTAACAGTTGGCCTGTGATTGATTGGGTCCGCCCGGTCAGCTGTGTTGTTGCGGTTCCTGCACCGATCACTGTTGCGTGCTGATGTTCTCCGAAGCTTCTCACCGGCCATGAGTGGACTGTGCGATGGCGTTCAATTGCCGCCGCCAGCTCTACTCCAATGTCATTGTATGCAACCGTCTTCTCGTGTGTTTGCGTCTCGTACTCGCCCATGAGTGCCCCAATACCGCCGCTGAACACGACAGTGTCGTATGATCGGGACGCTGTTGGAAGCTCACCGATTGCGATGGATTCCGTTATTGGCTCATATGGTGGTCCCACAAGCAGATCAACGACACACGCAGCCATTCGATCAGCAATCTGTCGCTTGTTGTTCTCAGTGAGTGTCTCTCCAATGCGTACCTCAAATCCGATTTCCGAAAGCAGTGGCTCGATCGATGGTGAAATAGCGGTGACGACACCATCAGTGTCAAAAGAAATGAGCCTGCCACCAATATTACAACACCGTGTCTCAACAACACGGTCGCCGACGAACACTGCTGCATTGGTTGTGCCACCACCGATATCGACGTTTACGACAGTGCTGTCCGTCTCCGCTGCATGCGCTGCTGCGCCCGAGCCGCGGCCTGCAAGTACCGCTTCGAGTGACGCGCCCGCGGCCGCAGCCACAAACTCACCGCTTTCCTTTGCGACGTGTTCGACAAGTGTCGTCGCATTTGAGCGGCGAGCGGTTTCGCCAGTCACAATGACCGCACCGGTATCAATCGCTGCGGCTGTAATTTCTGCCTCATTGAAACACTGCTGAACAATGTCTGCAACACCCGTAATATCAATTGTTTTGTGGTCACAAAGCGGTGTTTCAAACACCGGACTTCGGTACAGCACCTCTCGATCGGTAACCTGTCGCTTGTTGTTACCAACCCCGCTTTCGACGGTGAGCCGACTGACAATCACTTGTGTTGTGGTCGTTCCAACGTCGATCCCAACACTCAAAAGCGACTCTGGACCCTCAGTGTGTATTCCGAACGTCACTGTTTCATTGCTTCATTGTTTCACTTTTGGAAGCTCCGATCGTCTTCGCGGAGATCGAGCCCGCTGGCGCGTTTCTCAAGCATCTCTGTGAGCAGCTCCGCAACCTGTGCCCCTGCCTCGACTGGTGGTAACCCACCTGCATGGATGTTTGAGATGACGGATTTCTTTGCGGTTGGTGTGCCTCGCTTTGGATTATAAACAAAATATGCACTCAGGCTCTCTGCAGTTGCTAGTCCTGGGCGCTCCCCGATTAGATTCACACAGGCCTCCGCACCTAGCTCTTCACCGATTGCATCCATCACATCAACGCGACCGAACTCAACAAATATCGGGGTCCCCGTCTCGATTCCACGCTGCTGTAATCCATCATTCAAACTTGCAAGTAGGTCCTTGGAGTTCGTCTCTACCGCTGTTGAACTCAATCCATCGCTGACAATGACTTGCACCTGTGGCTCGTTGATGCAGTCTGTTTTGAGCGATTCGATCGTCTCATCTGAAAGCGATCTCCCTAGATCTGGGCGTGCCAGATACTGGTCTTTATCGGCAACAGCGGTCTGAATCCGATACAATCCCAATTCCTCAATGAGATCGTCGCTTACCCGTGTCCAGACTGCATCGCGTGCGCGGCCATGATCTGCACGGAACGTCAGTAAATCGCTTGTTTTCGGACGTGGCCCTGAGCGACCGATACCGAGCCGTGAGGGATTTCGGTCAATAATTTCTTTGAGACGATCCGGGTCGATCGGTTCGGTGGGTGTGTTTGGTGTTGACATGAATTTATGTAAAGATCGTCGGGTCGCCTGCAGTTGGTGTGAGTGACCCATCTTTCCAGATGCCCATTGTTTCGAGCCACTCTTGGAACGGCTCGGTTGGTCCACAGTCAAAAATTTCCCATAACGCTGCTGCATCATGGTAGCTGTTCGACTGGTAGTTTAACATCACATCATCACCCATCGGAACAGTAATGAAGTAGTTGGCTCCGGCGGCGGTAAGCAGAACTGCGAGGTTCTCAATATCGTTTTGGTCTGCTTGAATGTGATTTGTGTAACAGGCATCGATTCCCATCGAGATACCATGGAGCTGTCCCATAAACACATCCTCTAACCCTGCTCGGATTACTTGGCGACCATCATACAGATACTCCGGTCCGATGAATCCGACAACTGTGTTGACCAAGAACGGTTCATACCGCTTTGCAAGCCCATAGCATCGCGACTCAAGCGTTACCTGGTCAACGTCGTGATGTGCGTCTCCGGATAGCTCCGACCCTTGTCCGGTTTCGAAGTACATGATATTCGGCCCTGTTGAGACGCACGCTTTTTTTCCAAGTTCATACGCCTCGTCTAACATCTTGACATCAACGCCGAACTCATCATTGCCTGCTTCAGTTCCAGCGAGGCTTTGGAAGAGCATATGCGCAGGTGCGCCCTCTCGAACAGCGTCCATCTGTGTCGTAATATGTGAGAGACAGCAGTTCTGTGTCGGGATATTCCANTCTTCNATAAATTCGTGTGTTGCCTCTAAAATCGCGGTTGTTGTTGCNACACTGTCTTCNACCGGATTGATCCCAATTACTGCATCACCGACCCCATAAGAGAGTCCTTCACGAGTCGAGTCAATAATCCGTTCAATAGTATCCGATGGATCGTTTGGTTGAAGTCGGAATGACAAGGTTCCCGCTTTTCCAACTGTTGTGTTACACCGTGCAGTCACTTCCATCTTCGACGTGACTAATACGAGATCCATGTTCGACATGAGCTTCGCTACTGCGGCGATCATCTCGCTTGTCAGCCCCGGGCGGATCGCGCTAATCTCTCGATCGCCTACGTCTTCGCGTACCAGATACTCACGCAGCTCCGCAACGGTCCAACCTTTTATCCGATCGTACACCGGCTCTCGAACGACATCTTGGATCACACGCGTAACTTCATCCTGATCGTACGGTACGACAGGGTTTTCTCGGAGTGTCTCAAGCCGCATCTCTGCTAGCGTCCGTTTTGCAGCGACACGCTCTGCATCTGAACCTGCAGCAATCCCCGCTAACTCATCGCCGGTCTTTGGTTCATTTGCCTTTGCTAACACCGTTTTGACGGTGTCGAACTCGAATGTATCACCCCCAACTGTAGTCTGAATCGACATGATATACCAAACCACAGTCTCGTGCTTAACTGCTCACCGTTCCTTACACAACTGCAGTTGTAGACGAGAAATTTCTGTAGTATTGTCACTCTCCGGCGTTCGATTTAAAAGAAAAATTCCGATTAGTCTGCGGTGACTTCCGCAGCGTCTTCGGTTTCGTCTTCGACGTAGTACTCTTCGATCAGCTCTTCATCAATACGGTTGAGCTCTGCCTTCGGCAGATCGCTGAGCAGTTCCCAGCCGATTGAAAGCGTTTCTTCGATCGATCGATCGGTATCGAAGCCTTGCTGAACGAACTCGTCTTCAAAGCGTTCTGCGAAGTCGAGATATTTGTTGTCACGCTCGCTGAGCGCTTCACGGCCAACAATGTTCACAAGGTCACGAAGGTCCTCACCCTCTGCGTATGCAGCATACATCTGATCGGAGACATCAGCGTGGTCTCCACGCGTTAGGCCCTCGCCGATACCGTCGTCCATCAGCCGCGAAAGGCTTGGAAGCGGGTTAATCGGCGGCCGGACACCTTGGCTGTTGAGGTTCCGATCGATGTAGATCTGCCCCTCGGTAATGTAGCCAGTTAGGTCCGGAATCGGGTGCGTATCGTCGTCACCCGGCATGGTGAGAATCGGAATCTGCGTCACCGATCCGTCACGGCCCTCAATTCGACCTGCACGCTCATACAGCTGTGCAAGGTCTGTGTACATGTATCCTGGATATCCACGACGGCCTGGAACCTCCTCACGAGCCGCACCGATCTCACGGAGCGCCTCACAGTAGTTCGTCATGTCCGTCAGGATCACAAGCACGTGGTAGTCTTTGTCGAACGCTAGGTACTCCGCGGTCGTCAGTGCAAGACGCGGGGTCACTGTTCGCTCGACTGCAGGGTCGTCTGCAAGATTCATGAAGACAACCGATCGTTCAAGCGCACCTGTGCGCTCGAAGTCCTCCATGAACTCGTTTGCCTCTTCTGCAGTGATTCCCATTGCACCGAAGACAACCGCGAACTCCGATCCCTCATCGTCTGTGTCGTCCTCAGGCACCGTTGCCTGACGAGCAATCTGGAGCGCAAGATCGTTGTGCGGCAGTCCGGATGCCGAGAAAATCGGCAGTTTCTGCCCACGCACAAGCGTGTTCATCCCATCAATTGCGGAGACTCCGGTTTGGATAAACTCCTCTGGGTACTCACGCGAGTATGGGTTGATTGCAGCACCGATAATATTTCGGCGCTCTTCGGGTACAATCTCAGGCCCATCGTCGATCGGTTGGCCCGACCCATCCATCACGCGTCCGAGGAGATCCTCGGTCACAGGTAGTTTTAGGGTCTCACCGAGGAATCGAACAGATGCTTTCCGATCGATACCGGTTGTTCCCTCGAAAACTTGGATTGCAACAAGCCCATCAGAGGACTCAAGCACTTGTCCACGGAGCGTTCGTCCGTCATCCGTTTCGATCTCGACCATCTCATCGTACCCGATCGGTTCGTCAACCTCGGCGTACACGAGTGGACCGCTAATCTCTGTGATCGTTTGGTATTCTTTCATTAGTAGAGCCCCCGAAGGTCGTCGGTAATATCGTCTTTCAGCTCTTCGACGTACTCGTTGTAGTCTTCTTGGACGCCGATACGGTTAATCCGTGGGACCGATTCGATCGCCTGAATTTCCTCGACTGGAACACCGTTATCGAGCGCTTTGAACGCTTCATCGTAGAAGGTTCGTGCTGCGGTCAGGATGAGGTATGTTTTCTCCGGTGGACAGAACGTATCCGTTGGGTGGAACGCGTTCTGCTGGAGATATCCTTCTCGAAGGTACCGTGCAACCTCAAGGGTGAGCTGTTGATCCTCTGGGAGTGCATCCTTCCCGACAAGCTGAACGATCTCTTGAAGTTCGCTCTCTTCGTCGAGGATGTCAATCGCCCACTGACGGATCTCTGCCCAGTCTTCAGTGACGTTCTCGGTGAACCATGGGTCGAGCTGCTCACGGTAGAGCGAGTACGACTCGTTCCAGTTAATCGATGGGAAGTGACGCCGCTCTGCAAGGTCTGCATCCAGCGCCCAGAACGTTTTCACAATACGAAGTGTGTTCTGTGTCACTGGCTCGGAGAAGTCCCCACCAGGTGGTGAGACCGCACCGATCGCAGAAACGGACCCTTCGGTTCCATTAATGTTCTCGAAGTAGCCTGCACGCTCGTAGAACTGCGAGAGACGTGCTGAGAGATATGCCGGGTACCCTTCCTCACCAGGCATCTCTTCGAGACGCGAGGAGATCTCGCGCATTGCCTCTGCCCACCGTGAGGTGGAGTCTGCCATCAGCGCAACGTCGTATCCCATGTCACGGTAGAACTCCGCAATCGTAATTCCGGTGTAGATACAGGATTCACGAGCTGCGACAGGCATGTTTGAGGTGTTTGCAATGAGCGAGGTCCGGGCCATCAGTGGGTTCCCGGTTTTTGGATCTTCCAGCTCTGGGAAGTCCTCAATAACCTCTGTCATCTCATTGCCACGCTCACCACAGCCAACATAGACGATAATGTCTGCGTCCGCATACTTTGCAAGCTGGTGCTGCGTGACTGTTTTTCCGGATCCGAATGGACCAGGAATTGCTGCGGTACCGCCTTTTGCGATCGGGAACAACCCATCAAGAATCCGCTGTCCGGAGACGAGCGGGGTTCGTGGGGTTTTCTTTTCGACGGCTGGTCGGGCTTTCCGAACGGGCCACTCCTGACGCATTGTGACTTCCTCGCCGTTGCCCAGTTCGACAACGGTTTCGGTCACGTTGAAGTTACCAGCCTCGATGGCAACAACCTCTCCGCCTTCGAAGTTCGGTGGTACCATGACCTTATGGTCGATACTGACCGTCTCTTCAACGATTCCCACAACGTCGCCTGCCTCGACCGTGTCGCCCTCAGAAACAGTTGGCTTGAATTCCCACTGTTTCTCGAGCGAAATACCGGGTGCGTCAACACCACGGTCAAGGAACGGGCTCTTCATTTTCTCCTCTAGGACATCCAATGGACGCTGGACACCATCATAGATGGCATCAAGAATCCCTGGACCAAGGTCGACCGTAAGCGGCTCGCCCGTGTTTACAACGGGTTCACCTGGGCCGACGCCTGAGGTCTCCTCATACACCTGAATGGTCGTGAGGTTGCCCTCGATCTCAATCGCTTCACCCATTAGCCCTTCGTCGCCCACGTAGACGACGTCGTTCATCCGGGCATCGAGATCGCGAGCGGTCACGACCGGACCACTGACGCTTTGAATGACACCGCTTCCGTCGGTGTCGGTTTCTGTTGCTTGACTCATAATTAGTCTTCTTCCTCCATCAGATCGATACCGATGGCTCGTTTGATTTGATCCCGGAGACCGCCGCTGCCTGCGCCGCCACCAAGCGTGACGAGCGTTGGCTCAATGCTAGTCTCGACCGCCGTCCGAGCATTCCGTGAGAGGTGATCGAGATCATCGTTATACATTACAATGATTCCGACATCCTCGTCTTCGAGGACGCGCTCGACTGCGTCATCGAGGTCATCGTCCTTCTGTTCATCAGGAACATTTTCACATTTCCGTACGCCGGCAAGTCGGAACCCTGTCGTGAAATCCGGGCTCCCGATAACTGCGATCTCTTGGCTCATAGGATCACCAACTCCTCTTCAATTTCCGATTGACTCAACCCAGCTTCACGACCGCGTGCGATCGCACGGATGTTTTCGACCTCTCGCTCCTTTGCGAGGATGTACGCGACAACCGGACAGACAGACATTGGATATACATTTCCAAGCCGTTTTGAGTATGCTAAGAGTGCTTTTTCCAGCCCGCGCTCAAATGCAATCAGGCTGTCTGCAGTCTCAAGATCGTCGAGTACTGCAGATAGGTCTCGCGCATACTTGCTCTCTCGGAGATGTGTCACCAATTCATCTGGGCTCTGTACCAGCATATTCAGCTCGGATGGGCGGAATAGCTCCCCGCCATCGATATAGTACGCCGCGGGATCGAGATCTGCACCGCTTCGCGCAAGTCGAAGCGCGTTCCGGGCGTTACGGAAATCGATCTCCGCAACGAGGAACTCGCGATAGAGTTGGACTGGTTCGCTCCGTGGGAGATCACCGAGCAGGTGTTCGTAGAACGCTCGGTCAATTGCGTTCTCCAGCGGAACAAGCAGACCAGTCTCTTCATAGTCTGCGTATGCGGCTCCGAGGCCCGCCCCGAAGATGGTTCCCTGTAGGATGGTAACCACATCTTCGATCGTTTGTGCCTCAAGGAGACGTTGAATCATCCGATCGTTGAACTCTCCTGCAAGAATGAGATCTGTTTCAATCTCTTCTCTGGTTGTGCCTACGTATAGACCACGAATAATCGTCTTCGCGTTCCACGCATCGAACTTTCGCAGATACCGTGCGATCAGATCGTAGATCTGCCCTTCAGAGAATCCAAGCAGGTCATCGAAATGTTTCGCAAGGTTTCGGTTCAGTGCATACTCGATCAGATCGACACCTGAATGGCGGCTTCCGAGCGCATTAATTTCTGTTTCGTACTCAGTTTCTTCCATCCGACGAGCGATCTCTGCTGGGCTCATTCGGACCAGCTTTCGATACTCCTCGTCACTGAAAAGCGCTGCTCGCCGTGCACGAACACGGGCGTTGACGTACTCCGGGTTCGACGTGCCGCTTGTGCTCATTGGTTAAACAGTCGATCGCTGAGTTGCTTCAGATTGTCGTCCCAGACATCTTCAAGAACGGAGTCAAACGTGTTATTCACACGAACGCGCGACTCATCGCTCTCGACAACAACGCCGCCTAGGCAGTCACGGGTCCCCGCAACTTCGAAGCCGTCGTAGTCGTCAAGAATCGATTCTAGGAGTGCCTTGTCGGATTCTCGGCAGTACACAGAGACGTGCTCTGCATCTTCGAACTCAACTGCGGCTGCGTCAAGCAGCTCTCGCGTAAGTTCTTCCCGAGTATCCTCGTCAAGGTCTGCAAGCTGTGTCTCCACCTGCTCGCGGACCTCTTCAAGGACATTTCGGCGCGCTTCAAGTCGAGCCTGTTTCGCTTCGAGTTTTGCACTCGAAAGCGTCTGCTCGCGCTCTTGTTCGATCTGTCGTTCGATCGCTGCGCTGCGCTCTTCCAGTAACTCCTCAGCATCTGCTTCGGCGTTCTGGATGATCTCCGAGGCACGGTCTTCGCCATCCTCTCGGATTTCTGCCGCGCGCGCTTCGGCCTCCGTTTTGATGTCCGTAACAACTGTTTCCAAACTCATTGGTTGAAAGTGGGTGGTCGATTTAGACCAGGAACACGACGACCAGTGCGAGAATAACGATGGTTTCCGGAAGGACAGTAAGGATCAGTCCGTTAACGAAGAGATCCTCGTCCTCTGCCATCGCACCGACTGCGGCTGCACCGATTCCGCGCTCTGCGTATCCTGCACCGAGCGCAGCGAGACCGACACCGAGAGCGGCTGCTGCTTGTGGGTCTGTCAGCGTTCCTTCCTGCAATACTGTCGTCAATTCTGGGATAGTTTCGATCATATAGGTAGTCAGTCCGTTTTTCGGCTAGTTTGCTTCCGAACATCCGTATTTCACCGTAGAGTCATCATAAAACTTCCCAAAACATTCGAGCACGTGTGTGTAACGCCCGCTAACATGCGTTTATTCATGTTAGCGTGACACATGATACACTCCTCTCTATACGTACTCCCCTGTGTGGTGATAAAAATATGGCGCGGTGCGCTACTCGTCCGTGTAGCGGCGCTCGTGGCCGAACGGTTCGTATTTGTCGCCACCGCCTTCGTAGAATTTTCCGAAGAACTCCACGTACTCAAGACGGATTCCCTGCAATCCTGCGCTCGTAACACCAAGCGCGAGGACGATAATATGTCCGAAGACAAGAACCAACAGTCCTGCAATGAGGCCGATAACACCGCCTGCTGTGAACAGTCCAGGGAAGACAATATTCTGTCCTGCCGCCTGTGCTGCTTCCAGACTTCCTGGTGTCATGAGGAATGTGTAGCTTCCGTCCTCAAGGACAGCACCGAATGCAAGGAGGTTGACTGCGAGCGCCATTCCTGCCTTTGCAAGCAGCACTGCTGCAATCCGTGTGTACGAGAGGCCGTTCACAAGGACGTTGAGGAACTCCAGTACTTCCGCAAGCGATGCGGACGCAAGCAGGAAGAACCCGACAATGAACGCACCAAGCGCGATAATACCGACCGTTTCAGAGAACCCAGCAAACCCGATCGCCATCGGACCACCTGCAGCGAAGGTCTCAAAGAGGAACTCCGGCTTCGAGGACTCAAGATGCGTACTGAACACCCAGATCCACAGCCCGTTGAGAAGCAGGATCCATGATCCGGTTTCCTGGATTGCTTCCTTCGCGCCGTGGAACTCGAGGTCCTCGATGAACTGGAGGACGTATGCGATATTCAAGTGAAGTACACCAAAGAGCACGCTCACGACAAGCCAGCCGATCGCCCACTCAATGTCGCCTGGGAAGATCCCCTTGCTAATGTAGGAGATACCAATGTACTCAGGGAGCGGTTGGCTGATGATCGTCGTGTATTCGTACAAGTGGAGTCCAAACACCTCATCGTAGAGGAACCCGAACAACACCGTGAATGCACCCGCCCACATTGCAACGCCACCGAGACTTTTGATCCCGGCTGATTCATACTGGCTGTACATGAAGTAGCCGATCGCCAAGTAGAGCGCACCGTATCCGATATCCCCAATCATAAACCCGAACATGAGCGGGAACGTGAGGAAGACAAGAATTGTCGGATCAAACTCTTTGTACTTTGGTCGGCTCACTGCTTCCGTTAGCAACTTGAACGATTCTGCACCTTTTGGTGCCTTCTGGATCACCGGTGGCGTTTCCGAACTAGATGCGTGTCCGCCATCGGTTGCTACTTCTTCGCCACCCGCGACGTGTTCTGTGTGTTTGTGTGATCCATCCGATCCGAAGCTTGCAACTTCAAGCTCCTCAACAAGAACGCTGTCGCCTACCGTTGCTTGGAGTGCAGACTCAAGCTCATCGAAGCGCTTCGTTGGGATCCACCCCTCTGCGACAAACGCATTTTTTGTCGTCGCAAACGAGAGTGGTGCCTCTTTCCGTTGCGCTTTGATCGTGAGTTTCTCCTCAACAGCAAGCAGGAAATCTGCCTCTTCGAGTTTAATTTCCTGAATCTCGCTTTCGACAGTGTTGAGCTTTGATTCAAGCTTTCGTTTCTTCTGTTCAAGCCCTTGAACGTATGCGCTCGGGCTTTCATCCGCGTTTGGGATGGTGTACGTTGTAAAGTCAACACCTACGAGTGCATCTGCAAGGGCATCTGTTGCACCTGGAGTCGGGTTTACGAATACTGCGATCGCACGGCCCTCACCAAAGATCTCGTACGCTTCAATCTCTTCGGATGCGCTGAGTGCCATCTCTACAGCATCTCGCTTTCCTTGTCCAACGGCAACCTCGAGAGAGTCATAGCCGCTCAACAGATCGAGATCGATACCAAGCGCTGCAAATGGTTTGACAGCCTCAATCTCTTCTTGGATCTCACGAATCTGGGTTCGAAGCTCATCACGCTCGTCATCTTTTTCATTGACTCGCGATCGCACAGCCTCGAGCTGTTCCTGTAATTTCGCTTCGTCAACACCGAAGGAACCCTCTGCATCATCCTCATCGATGTCAAGGATACTCTCAAGTGACCGAACCGTTACGAGCTGTTCTGCAGTTTGATCTGCACCCTCCAGTGAGGCTCCGGGTTCGAAGCCATCCCACGATTCGTCGTAATCACGAATGTGGACAAGATTTAGCTCGTGAACGGTCGCAATGACTTGCTCCAAAACGCCTTTGGATCCGGTCACCGAGACCTTGCTCATCTGTTCTGGTCTTAACACACTCATCAGTTATCGCTGTGCGTGAACCTCTTTTTTGAACTGCTCAATTGCGAATTCGACGGCGTCGTCAATTCGATCCTCGGCTTCAGCTTCAAGCGCTTCGCGCTCTGTTTCGCCAGCTTCGAGAATCTCGGTTCGACGGGCCTCGATCTCTTCACGAGCCTCTTCGAGACGATCGGATTCGAGTGCGTCTGCCTCCTCTCCGGCAGCGTCGCGGATCTCGTCAGCCTCATTTCGAGCCTCGGCGATACGTTCCTCGCGATCAGCTTCCGCTGCCGCGATAATGTCTTCGGCCTCCGATTCGGCCGATTTAATCCGTTCGAGAACCTCTGGTCTCGCCATACTCTTTGATCGTTTCGAAATTGTACGACCGCTGTATAAGGTGTTTGCGGAACTGTTCCGCGCATACAACCGTTCACATGGTTCCAAATCCGCACGCAAAACCGCAGGATTATGTGTTCGTAGCTGCTACATTGACCAATAATGGGTGTTCTTGAGAACAAAGCCCGTGCGCGGCTTTTTTACAAGTATCTCTCGAAGGTGTACGATACAATTAACCCGTTCATCTGGAACGATGAGATGCGTGATGAGGCGTTGGAACTGCTCGACATCCAGCCGGACGATCAGGTTCTTGATGTTGGCTGTGGAACCGGATTTGCAACACAGGGACTGTTGCAGTACACGGAGAACGTCCATGGGTTGGATCAAAGCATCCACCAGATGCAGAAGGCGTTCAAAAAATTCGGTAAGAATGACCAAGTCCGATTCTACCGTGGTGATGCAGAGCGACTCCCATTCAAAGACAACTCGTTCGATGTTATCTGGTCATCCGGTTCGATCGAATACTGGCCAAGCCCTGTGGACGCACTGGTTGAGTTCCGTCGCGTAGTGAAACCAGGACATAACGTTCTGGTTGTTGGTCCTGACTATCCGAGAACGACCGCCATGCAAAAAGTTGCAGATTCGATTATGCTGTTTTATGACGCAGAAGAGGCAGACAGGATGTTCGAAGAGGCTGGGTTTGTTGATATCGAACATCATATCCAGCAGGCATACCCTGGAAGCCCGAAAGCGATCACAACGATCGCTCGTGCACCAGAGGAATAGCGGGGTCTGCGGTACTATTGAAGTTATTCGACGGTGGAACTTGTTTTCCCATAGTATTCGCCCTTGTACCACAGCTCAACTGTAACAGTGTCACCTACTTGTGGAACCGGCTCATTTGTGTCTGCGATCGTAATTGTTGCATCTTGCCCAGGCACCCATGTCGTGTTGCTGGCAATGTTGAAGGGACCGCTTGGTCCTGGTTCAAACCCTGTCGTCGAAAAGTATGGAATCGTGGGCTGAAACGCTACTGGCTGATTAGAGACGCTGACTTCCAGCGTAAGCTCATCAACATCAATCGTCTCTGTTCCTGTGTTGGTAAAGTGGAGCGTCTGTCCGACTACTTCGAGTTCAATCGGATTTTCTACCGCTTCAGCTCCCGTCGTCGTGTCTGGGAGTGTTGAGGTAAATCCAACTGCAACTACAGAGACGACGCCTGCAGTGACGACAACGATCGCAACCAATAGTATCGTTGCAAACACTGGGGCAACTGCACGAGACATAGCCGGTCTGAGCCCTGTAATACGTTATAAAACCGTGGCCGATGCGT
>SL_4KL_010_BRINEDRAFT_10001418_pt1 | contig 13244 bp, 10 predicted proteins | sample SodLak_010_BRINE_2_FD_10664 | JGI IMG/M metagenome (IMG submission 10664)
TGACCCCGCATATCATACGTAATTACTTCATACTCATCGCTGAGCGAATCAACCTGATTTCGCCAGAGTTGATGATCGCTCGTCGCACCGTGTAGCAACACAAGCGGTTTGCCATCACCGTGTCGTTCGTAATACATCTCAATTCCGTTCGTTTTGACAGTTGGCATATCGGTGATTTGTAGAATTGCTACCACTTATTGGTTAGGTAACAAACGTTTCATATTTCGTGTTTCAATATCTGATCGATTTTGTGATTCTCTCAGTCACGGTGATTCTGCTACGCTCAGATTACCCTTCTATTCGTTGATGGTTAGATCCTCTGTATCTCGCACGGTGTTCTTGACAAGTCTGGATAAGATCGCCGTCCTCGCCGGTATGTGAGTTCTCTGTATTGATCGATTTGACCCGGTACTTGAACCCCGGAAATCAGTGACCGATTCGCGCTTTCGATCTTGAACGACCCGCTTCGATCTATGTAACGGCTGTCACGAGCCGCCTGCAGCGTCCAAGGCCTATACACAGCAAGACGGCTCTGTTGAAATCCTTAGAGACTGCTAGGTACTGGTTGCTGAATATAGAGAATGAGTCTAACGTCGGTTTTTCACTCTTTGTGAATTGTGGTAAATCCCAGTTCCTCAAGAGGTTCCGCTGCGTCATCGGGGTAGAAGGATTCTACCTTGTCGCCTGTTGCAAACTCGGTAGATCGTCGGACGATATAGTTAATCGGATATTCGTGCTCTTCAAACTCAACAAACCAACTCCAAGAACCTTGGTTCTCGTTTGGGTCTGAGGCAGCCATCGCTCGGAGTACGTCAACTCGCGAGAATCCTGTGCCTTTGAACGAGGTGGTTGGTATTTCGACCATTTCGCTAGATATTTAGAGATTGTTTGTTATAAATCCGGACTAGAATTTCAGTTCATGCCACATTCGCGTGAACGAATTACACCAAGTCGCTAGAGGGTCGACTGGGAGTGTCCATCCCCTGTTGCGACGTACTCAGAGTCGACACACTCGCGAACGATAGACGGGTCTTTCAGAAGTCGCCACTCGGTGTACGTCCCGCTCGCATGGCCGCCACCGACACGCGAGCTCTCGATGATGTCAAGGAATGCCTGCTCCGCAAGGAGTTCGCGAACACGGTCGATTTTCAACGAGTCCATCCCTTCAAGATCGCACACCTGCTCGTAGGCGTCATGGATTCGCGTCGTCCGATACCCATCGTTATCCGGAATCACTTGCTCATTCTCGGAGAGGGCGGCGAGCGCGAGCAGGATGTATCGAGCGTGTGAGGTCTGTGACGAGAGGTGTTCTTCGAGTCGGTCGGCCTCCGCCTGATCTTTCGCGGCGTCAAGATGCTCAACCCGAACTGTTTCTTCACCTCGGTCCTCGGCGATTAGCCCAGCGTTCTTCAGAATCCGGATAGCCTTCCGGGCGTCGCCGTGCTCTTTAGCCGTGAGCGCCGCCGCTTTTGGGATGACATCAGGTTCGAGCACGCCATCGTGGAACGCGTCCTTGCGTGCTTCCATGATATTGAGCAGTTGATCGGCGTCGTACGGTGGGAACTGCATCTCTTGGTCACCAAACGACGATTTGACTCGCTCGTTCAATTCCTCGGCGTAGTCGATCTTGTTCGAGATCGCGATAACCCCGATACTGGTTCTAGTTTTCCCGGCCTCACCGGCCCGCGAGAACTGCATGAGAATGTCGTCACGGTTGGACCCGTCACCAGTAGGCTTGATCCGGTCGATCTCGTCGAGGATGATAACGGCGCCGTCGAAGTGAGCCTCCAGTAACTCCCAGATTATGGTGTAGTACTGGCCGGCGCTCAGCCCAGTTAGTGGGACATTCCGTGGCCCACCGACTTCTTTGTTTAGTTCGCGGGCGGTCGCGCGCGCGGCCTGTGTCTCCGTGTTGTGCTGGGCGCAGTCGACGTAGGCTACGCCGACGGCGAGGTCGTTCTCGTGTCCGACCTGTTTCGCTGTGTTCCCGACGTGGCGCGCAGTCAGCGACTTCCCGGTGCCGGTCTTGCCGAAGATCAGCATCGGAGACGCAGACTCATCTTGGACGACTGGACGAAGGTTCGAGACAAGCTCGCGAATCTCCTCATCCCGACCGACGATCCGGTCGCCATCTGGAACCGAGCTGACCTCCAGTAGTTCGCGCTTTCGGAAAATATCGGGGGTGCCGTCGTCCTCAATGAACAGGTCCACAGTATCTGTTGCACCCTGCGAGGACATCGGCAACTCATCGGGCATACCACGTTCTGTTAGGGCCACCAACATAAAACCACCCACCCGAGTCAAAGTGTGGTCGCCCGGAAATACAGTCGATAAGCTTCAATACCTCCGTCTATCTCACGTTCGGATGCCAGAGCTCTCCCCTGAGTCAAACTGAATATGGAATCAGAGACCCCCCTCAGTCAAAGTGTACTATGTCTGTGGTTTGAAGCCTCACACCCCCCTCAGTCAAAGTGAGTCCCAACCAGCTTCGGCAACCCCCTCCCCCCTCAGTCAAAGTGAGATGGGGGGGTCGATAGGTGGAGGAGAAACGACGGTCGGTTCTGTGAGGAACCGCGCGATGACCACGATTTTGGCCGTCTGATACACGATACTTGCGGTCGAGTAAACCTAGCCTTCACCTCCTCGACAGCAAAAACGTTCTTGCTGTCTCGGTATGCAAAAATGGAGTGCGGTAGCGTACAACGTGGTTTGTATTAAACATTCGGGTTTTGGCTGGCATACCGTCCACCACGTCCATCCGGCCACCCCTTGGTTGGAGCTCGATCTCACTTTGACTGAGGGGGGAGGGGGGGTGAATCAACGTATTAGTTTATACCAACCCTATATAGTTTGGCACCGGGGATATCCGTATACACGCCTAAAATGCAACCCGATCAGAATGTCTGGAGAGTCCGTTCTCATCGTCGAGTCAGCGACAGGGCCTCCAAAGATCTCCGAGCAGCTCCACACGAGCATGGAGAGCCACTCGGAGATTCAGACGGTTCACACTCTCAATTCCGCCGAGCAGCACTTGCGAACAGCTTCGTTTGACTGTCTCGTCGTCCACCATGATCCGACAACGATTGATGCGACCGATCTACTTTCTGAGAGTGCTGTGGTCGATTCCGTTGCAACGTTGGTCATCACAGCCCGAGAGCATCTGGATGACGTGTTCGAGCACGACCCGACCGAAGTCCTCCAGTTTGGGAACGATCAATTGAACTCGACTCGGATTGGTCGGCGAGTGGCGTCGGCACTCGCTCAGGCCCGTCGGAACGTACCGCAGCAACACTCCGGGAACGCCGGGGAGATGCGTCACACAGGTGGGTGTGGGACGGACGGACGACAACAAAGATCCGACGAAAGCATCTCGAACGAGTCGGAGCCTGTTGATGAACAGATCGGGTGGCGGGATCTCAAGCGATTCCACGGGATCACGACGAACCCCGAACTGTCGTTCGATGAGCGCATTGAGGAACTTCTCGAATTTGGTCGGAATCGGCTGGCAGCCGATTTCGGATACTTGTCACGAACCGATGAGACGACTAATTGCTTCGAGGTGGTGGCGGCTGTGGGTGAGCATCCGCTCCTCGGTACTGGCACTAATCACGATTTACAGAACAGTTACTGCCGCCAGACGATCGATTCATCGAGCGATGTGCCACTCGCGATCCGGGATGTGCGGGTCGACGACCGGATCCCGGACGTTGCGGCTGAGACATATGACCTCGAGAGCTATCTTGGGGCTCCAATCGTCGTCGACGACTACGTGTATGGAACGCTCTGTTTTGCGGGATCGACGCCCCGGGAGACGCCGTTCACGGATAAAGAACGGATGCTCATCGAGTTAATGACTCATAGTGATGCAGATGGATTTTTACCGTTCATCAAGGACACAGATAGTTCCAGATGTTTGGTTCGTTGATTTGTGAGATTCCTCTCGCTAGATGTTGCTTCAGCTTCGGGAGATCTGGGATCAACCGGTGTTTGAACCACTCGTTTAGCTGATCCCAGCAGCCTTCGACAGGATTCAGCTCGGGGAGTTTCGACGGAAAGTACCACACTTCGAGGCCGTCTCCACGCACGCAGGCGACCGAACTGTCTCCGACAGTTTCGGTCGCCCGCTCACCGCTGACGTGTTCCCACAGATCCCGTGCATAGAAGTACCCTGCCCGGTCAAGAAATACCACTAACTCCTCTCCAAACTTCTCTTTCAACGCTTCTAACAGCCGAATCCCGTGAAATCTGTTCAGGTTTTCTTCCGTCCAGAAGTAGAAGCTGTCACCGTCGTCGGTGACAGCGCCGAGCACTGTCACCTTCTTCCAAGAGTTCGAGGTCTCTATTGTTGGATTTGAGCCAATCGGATACCACCCACGTCGTTGAACCGTCCCGACTCGCTTGGTGAACTGATCAACGACAACGACAGTCTTCTCGCTCAGTTCGGGCCGTTTTTTTCGACTGTCTCTTTGAACTCGGTTTCTTCTTCGGGATCGGCTTCGTGATTGCGAGGCCGCGCTGTCCGCCAGGACAGCCCGGCCTCGTGCAAGAGATATCGCGCGTGGCTTTCGGTGTACTCAACGTCGAATTTCTCTTTGACGTAGTGAAGCAAGAGTTTCGGTGACCACGCTTGGTGCTCGTAGCCAAGTTCGGTTGGTGGCTGCTGGAGAGCTTCTTCCAACTGCTCGCGTTCGTCAGCGGTGAGTTTCGATGGTCCACCCGGTCGAGGGTCGTCGTAGGGTGCCTGCTCGATCGGTTCTTCCTCGAACCGATCGAGCCAGTTACGGATGGTTTTCTCGACAACCCCGTGACGTTCAGCCAGCGTCGCGATCTTGTCGCCCTGCTTGCGGCCGATCGCCGCAAGCACTCGCTCCCGCGGAATCTCTCCTTTTGTCTGCTCTCGAAGCTCGTGAAGCTCTTCTATAGAAATACCGTCCAGACGACCCATCACACCTCGTTACATTCAGAACGGTAAATCACTTTGGACATCACTATCAATGGGTCCGGAACAAACTCGAGAAACGAGAACGCCAACATGAGTTGGAGCATGGGAATGACCGGCGCATACAGACGTTAGAGCGCGTCGAAGACGCGTTCTTCGCCGTCGACGACGGGTGGAATCTCACCTACGTCAACGAAGCCGGAGCAGATGTGCTCCGGGAGGCGATGAACGAGAACTACACGGATTCGGAGCTCATCGGCCGACACCTTTGGACAGAGGTCACGGACGCCGTTGAGACCGATTTCGAAGTGAAGTACCGCAGGGCTATGGAGACCCAAGAGCCGGTGAGTTTCGAGACCCGGTTCGACCCGATGGATGTCTGGTTCGACGTTACGGCCTATCCGGACGATGACGGCCTGTCGGTGTACTTCACCGACATCACGGAACGGCGGGAGCGCGAGGAGGCGTTACGGGAAAAACATCGGAAGTACGAGAATTTAGCAGAGGGCATCCGCGATGGCGTTTACCGAGCAGATCCCGATTCGCTTGAAACCACGTACGTAAATGGTGCTATCAGCGATATTTTCGGGCGTGACATCGACTCGTGGCACGACGAACGAGGTCTGTGGACGGACGCGGTTCATCCGGACGATGCCGATGAGGTAGCGACGGCATTTGCCGACCATCGCAAAGACAGACGTGACGGCAGCCTCACGTATCGAATCCAGCGCCCGGACGGCGAGATACGATGGGTACGCGACCGCTTCAGCTGGCAAACAAACGAGGCGGGCGACGTGACTACACTGCTCGGGGTTGTCTCGGACATAACCGAGCAAAAACGCCGCGAGCTGACCCTTGAACAGCACCGCGCAATCACTCAGAACATCAACGACATCGTCCTGACGATTGATGAAAACAGTCGGATCCAATCGGTTAACCCCGCCGTTGAGGCCGTTCTCGGGTACGACCCCGATACACTCGTCGGCGAGCCGCTGACAACGATTATTCCATCGCGGTTTGAAAAACAGCATCAGCAGGCGATGGAGCAGTATCTCCAAACCGGCACTCGGACTCTCGACTGGGAGTACATCGAACTGCCGGCCCGTCACCGCGATGGTCATGAAGTGCCTCTCGCTCTTTCGTTCAGTCAGTTCGAGCATGGTGACGACCGCTATTTCTCTAGCGTTATGCGGGATGTCACCGAGCAGCAACGGCGTGAACAGATGCTCGACGACGTCCTTGAGGTCTCACAGGCGTTCGATGAGATTGATGACCGATCGGTGTTGTTCGACGAGTTGATCAATGCCGTCGAGCGTCTCTTCGAGGTGGATGCGATTCTCATCCGGCAGTACGAGTCGGACTCCGAGAAACTGGTTCCCAGTCGGGTGACCGCGCGAATGGACGAATTGCTCCCCGAGCCGCCGGTGTACAAACGCGGTGAGGGAGTCGTCGGCGACGTGTTTCAGAGTGGGGAGCCGTCTGTTATTGATGATCTTGAGACCACGACTGGCGAAGCCTACGATTATCGCCCGTTCCAATCGGGATTAGTCGTTCCTCTTGGTGAGCACGGAACCATCAGTTTCGGCTCGACACAGAACGAGGCATTCGATCATGAAGACGCCGCGCTCGTGGAACTCCTGACGCATACGGCAACGAGCGCACTCGATCGGCTCCAACGAGAGACTGAAATGCGTCAGCTAAATCGTATCGTCGACCACGTCGGGGAGAAAGTATTTCTCGTCGATCAGGAGCGACGTATCACGTTCACATCGGAGCAGTTTGCAGGATTCCTCGGTTACGACCGCCACACCTTCCAAGGAAAGCGTCTCTGTGAGTTCATGTCTGCGGACATGGTCGACGAGTGCAAGCCGGCGCTACAGGCGCTGGTCGACGGGGACGACGATTCTGTCACGCTGGAAGTCGAGATGCAAGCGGCCACCGGTCGACCCACCCCGGTCGAACTTACCCTCGCAGCGATCGACGATGGGGGGGAGTCCACGAGTATCGCCGGGGTTGTCTCCGACATTACTGCCCTCGTCGAAACGCGGTCTTCGTTGGAAGCCGAGCGCACTCGGTTTCAGAAACTTTTCGCGAACCTGCAGGACGCGGCGGTTGACATTGCATTCGTTGATAACGAGCCGCGCATTAGGGATGCGAACGACGAGTTTTGTGACCGCTTTGGATACGAGTTGGATGAGATCCTCGGGGAAAATCTGAACGACATCGTGATCGCCGGTGGCACCGGTGAGACACACCACCTCCTCGACGAGCGCGCGGCCGGTGGTGAACAGCTCTCGGCGGAGGTCGTCCGGGCCACGGTCGACGGACGACGTGACTTTCTCACCAGAGCCATTCCGTACGATGAAGGTGCGGATCCGCGGGCGTTCGTCGTCTACACCGATATCACGGAACAAAAAGAGCGAGAGCGCTATCTGAAGATTCTCCACCGCCTGCTCCGGCATAACCTCCGCAACGACATGACAGTCGTGATGGGATCGGCAGAAATGTTAGCGTCACAGCTTGCTGATGACGAACTCGCAGCGCGTGCAGAGACACTCCGCCGAAATGCGGAACAAGTGGTCACGCTCGGCGAGAAGGCAAAAGAGATCGAACAGATCATCGGGACTCGGAGCGACGAACGGACGGGCATCGATCTGGGTGAACAGCTCGACCGTGTCGTCGAGTGGCAACAGGAAGAGTACCCCGAGGCAGCCCTGAACGTTGAGTTTGACGAGCCAGCCACTCTCATTGCTGAAGGTGATGAGACGATCCAGCGAGCCATAAGAGAACTCGTCGAGAATGCGATCGTACACGGCGGCGGCGCAGCTCCGAAAGCTGACATTACAGTTCACTCTGCCGTAGAGGACGGTTGGGTGGACATCCGTATCTCCGATCCCGGCTCCGGGATCCCCGATCATGAGTGGGGAGTTGTCTCTGGCAGCGAGGGAATCGACCAGTTGACCCACAGCAGCGGGCTCGGCCTGTGGCTTGCCCGCTGGATCACGGAATCCAACGGCGGAAAGCTAACCCGCGTAGATGATGGAGATGGAGCAGTCGTCAGTATCAGACTGCAAATAGTGGATAGTGCATCCTGAGCGCCAAAAACCCAAATTTGGTGTCAGTAAAATCCGTTTTTGTACGACCACTCCCTCAGCGACGCCCGCCCGGGCGATCGATTGTGCGTCTCGTGCACATCTTTCCCGGAATTGACATCCTCCCCGCCCTAAAGGGCGAGGATTTCTGGTGCCCGATACATCACCATGTTCCTTTCTGGCTATCCAGCTTGAAGATATGTGCCCAATTCTCGTCGCACCTTATTGACGGTCGCGTCACTCGCTTCTGCGGGTTGTTTCGTGATCATCCAGTCCTTGAGCATGAGAACCGACCATGGAGAGACGTAGGATGTCCGGGGGAGCCGCCCCCTCTCGAACCTGTTGGCTGTAAGTTCCACGGCCTCAATTCGAGCCGTCGTCGTGATCACTGCCGCAATGTACTCTTGACCGTGGAAGGGGACGTGATCGTTCGAGAGGATCAGGTACGGTCGTTTCGGGTTGCTGCCGAACGGGTCGTCCGCGATGACGATAGCGCCTTGCGAATACGCCATTCGCTACGTCTCCTCGTCCCTCAGATCGGGCAATTCATCATGCCACCCGTCGTTCTGAGCGTACCAGTCATCGCTGTACGTGGAAGCGACCGACTCGACCCCAATGAAGGCAGCCGTCGCTGCTGCGGTCCGGTCGTCTTCCGCGGCTGCCCAATACGGTTCCTTGTGACGAATGAGACCCGCAGCTTCGAGACGGTTCAATGTCGGTCCGACACTCCCACGCGGGACTCCTGTTTCTTCTGCCAATTCCGCTGGTGTGTATCCGACGGACGGTGTCTTTAACAAGAACTCCAGCAATCGCCTTGCGTTAGTCCCTTCTGACAGGTCCACGCGGGGGTCTCCGGGTTCGTGCGTTTCGAAATCAACAGGCATATACGAGGATTGTATCCGTACTGTATTAGATGTTGGGGAGAAACCTTGTCCCACTGTGTCTGGCTTATCGGGTGGCTCGTCACAGTCGGCACAGGGTACTCGCGGATCGCTCAGTACAGGAGCTACAAGTATCGTTGAAAATCGTCTGACATTAGATTTTTCTTGGTTAAGCCGATGTCAAGCGTATGTCGTATATCACGGTCAATGGGATCGAAACATATTACGAGCGCCTCGGGGAAGGCCATCCAATCGTTTTTATTCACCGATCTCACTACGATCTCTCGATTAACCCAGCCTGTTGCCGATCCACAACCACTCTCGTTTTGGAGTGTCCTACAGGAAGCCTTTGGGAACGTTAATACAGATGATCTGGTCTGTACCGTGGAGACGGATACCGAAATATGGGCGGACAAGGTACGTCTCAGCGAATTGTTTCAGAACATCGTTCGGCTGGCGCTGGCGACGGACTCCTCGGAACTGGTGGCACGGTCAACCGATGATGGATTCGTGATCCGGATGAACGGTGACTCATTGCTGGAGGGCGACGCCGAGAAACTGTTCAACTACGGCACCGCGGTGCCGCATGCAGACGCGGGGATGCTCGGCCCGAACATCCGCTCGCTGGCGCAGGCACACGGCTGGGACGTGACTGCATACACGCCTGACAGCGGTGGGATCGCGCTCACAGTTTCAGGTGCAACATTGAGTGACTTCGCCGTCAAAAACACTGGCGGTGAGTGAACGCACCCCGGGGTCAAGCCCCGGGACAGTCGCCTCGACCGCCTGTACACGAACTAATCACATTCTCTCCAAATCTGGTTGCCGTACAAACCTCGTTCGATGTTCACCGACTTTTTAGTTGGACCCGTTGGACCCGCTCGCCACATATCAGCCACTCTGCCGGGCCGTTGTGTCTGTCTTTCAACTGTGATGCAGCGCTTTGCATCGGGAATCCAATCGGTATCCCTATTGTGTCCTCTATAGCACTTCCTATAGTTAATCCTATAGTGTGTTACGAAGGGCGCAACAACGCAGAGGGCGGCGCCGAGGGACGTCCCCGTGAACCGTGGCGCCCGCTATCCGAGGCGGTCAATGATCGCGTCTGACCGGCTGTGCCGGAGGTACTGGGTCGCCAGCCCAGCGGCGAGTACGACGACGAACACGGTTGTTGAGAGGACGGCCTGCTGGGCGATCATAATGCTGCTCGGAATATCGGATGGCGTCTTGTCCAGCACTGGCTCAAGTCTGGTGCTGGACGCGCCAACAGTCAGGTGGGGCTGAAGTCAGGGACGTTGAACGCGAACGGTCGGTTCCGACCTACTGCCCTTCGCAGTTAGAGGCGGGTCCACTGACAAGCCCACGACTTCAGTCGTGGGTTCCTGACACAGCACCTCGAGGACGGACTCGCCGGCGGTCAACACGAGCGGCGCCAGCGTCGTCACGAGAAAGGCAGTGATTGCTCTCTGGAACACTATAGAAACCCCTGTAGTAATTCCTATTGTAGTTACATTAGAGAAAGCTATAGCTCTTTATAAGCTTGTTCTGAGCGGTCTACGGGCACTTTCGGCTGACGACGTTGCGTGCAGGAGATCGCTGCTGTGGTAGCCAGCATTGTCGTGTTCGTTGTCGAGTCGCCGCGTTTCGACGGCGAGTGGACGGTCGGACTCGCGCGCGCTCAAAGATACCTACGATTAGTCGCAACGAGTGTCTCGAGTGGCTCGCGGCGCCGATGTCGAGTTCGGGGTGACGGACACGCCACGGTGCCCAGTCGGCTGTCGCGGCCGCGGCCGTCAGATCTCGAGCAGAGGATGCTCGAGTGCGGCCTGTGTGAGCATGTGTCGTGGGCTGTAAGCGGCGCCGACGCGACCGGCATCACACGGTCAGCTCGCGTTCTCGTGGGGCCAAACTCGGCGATATGTGGATCGATCGTCGCGACCGGCGTCGAGACTGCCCACCGCGGCTGTCTGTGGCCGTTCGGATATGGGCCTTCGGCTGGATTCCGTCTCCCGTCATCGGGTTCTCTGTTCCGTTCTCTGTAAGACGGTCGGTGATCAAATATCCACTAATTGTGTGAGCCGATAATATCCGTATTTAGCCCATCTTGTTGGTGAATATGCCACTTTAAACGACATTTTTGATAAGTCAATCGTCTACCATTATCTCAGGTATTAGGTGTTATGTGTGAATTTAGCCCTAATATGTCGACAATCGTCCCGAAGCCTTATCGGAATGACGTGACCCGTATCTTTATAATCCATCCATGTAAACCGAAGCGATATACCAATGGTACACAGATCCGTGGTACTGGTTGAAACAGCATCCGCTCTTAACGGGGGTGCTGTTGGCACATGAGTGGTAGTGATACCACGAAAATAACGCGCCAACGCGCACTTGCAGTTGCGCTCGCGGCAGTCATGCTCCTCTCGATGGGTGGCATGGCGCTCGTCGGGGGCGCTGGGGCACAGGCGACTGGTGGGACCTTCGATGGTCCGATCGAGCAGCAACAAAATGTCGGCGTCGATCTGGCGCTTGACGAGGACGCGGACGATCATGTCAGACTCGTCGGGCCGGATGCTGGTGACGGCGACGTCGAAGGTGTCTCCGTCGACGCTGACGGTAGCATCGACATCGATGGTGGTGCTGCTGATTCGTTCACTGGCGCCGCGCTGACGCCTGACCGCGTCGACTCGCTCGGTGACTTCGAGGCTGATCCGGCAACGGAGCAGGCCGACTTCCTCGATGAATCCGTTGAGGAGTTCGAAGTCAATCCCGAGGCGAATGGCGATGCGTTCCCCGCCATCTTCGCTGACTTCGACCCGCAGTCCGACTTCTCCCAGATTGAAGTCAACGAGAACGACGTCGATGGCACTCACGACTACATCGTTATCGCTGAGGGAGGGGCATACGATGACCTCCTCGACGGTACGACGAGCGAGTCCGATGTCGTCGCACTCTCAGTGTCCAACGAAGATGACGGCGATGCTGAGTTCACCGAACTCGCGGATGGCGACTCTTTCGGTGACGTCATCGGCCAGCTCGTCGACGAAAGCAACGAGCAGCCGGTCGTCAACGACTACCTCGAGAACGTCCTCTTCGGTGCGGGGACCATCGACGCTGAGGACACCGTCACCGAGGTCCAGCTGAGCGACGAACCGCTTGCCTTCGAGGATGGACAGACGCTCCACTCCGAGAAAATTACGCTGAACCCCGGTGAGGACGAGGAGTTCTACTCCTCGATCAGCGCTGCCGCTGACGCGGGAGATGATGCAGAGAGCGATACTGTTGACGTCGCTCCGGGTACGTATGACACCCAAGAAGATAGCGACGTCGACGTTAACACGGACGACGTGGAGATTACCGGCGCCCAAGCTGGTGTCAGCGGCGATGATGACACCCGGCTTGATGGCACGGAACTCGCTGATCTCGACAGCGAGACCATCATTGGCGTCAACATTGACATCACTGAGGTTGACGACGTGACGTTCGATGGTGTCGTCGTCGAAGATGATAGCAACCCTGCCGTTCAGGTTGGGCAGGACAATGAAGATGGTGCGGTCAACCCGACGTTCACCAACAGCATCGTTGACTACAGTGGCACCGACACTGCAGTCGAGTTCGGTCCGGAGCGTCCGGCGCCTGAAGGCACGTTCACGAACAACGCAATCCTCGCTGACAGCCCTGAGGAGTTCGAGGATGGTGAGGTTGGCCTTGATATCGGTGACTCCATTGAGAACCAAGACAATATCGAGGTCGCTGACAATCTGATTGTCGGCTTCGAAACGCAGGTTGACGCCAACGCGAATCTCGATCTGCAGGCGATCGTCGACGCGCACCCGCAGTTCGCTGACGACGACCGCGCTCAGGCAGCGCTCGTCTTCGATGAGAACGACGAAATCCAAGGCGCGAACGTCTTCGGTTCGATCGCAGAGGCTGACGGGGTCGCCGATGATGGAGACACCATCGACGTCGTCAGCGGTGTGTACTTCGATGATGCTGGCCTCGATATCGACACTGACGACGTTACTGTTCAAGGGGACGATGCGACGGTCGAGGATGCTGTCAACCTGAACAGTGGTACGTCGGTCACCTTCGACGGCTTCACCGTCACCGATGGCGGCATCAGTGATGGTACCGATGCCTCCGACGTAACGATCAGCAACGTTGACCTCGAAGATGCTGCTCAGAGCATCGACATCGATGAGGCTGATGGTGATGTCGACGTTGAGAGCACTACGATTGAGGAAGCTGACGGTGTCGCAGTCAACATTGCATCCGGCGATACGGTTGACCTTGACGACATCACCGTTGAGCAAGCTGCCGGTGTCGCAG
>SL_4KL_010_BRINEDRAFT_10001425_pt1 | contig 13200 bp, 11 predicted proteins | sample SodLak_010_BRINE_2_FD_10664 | JGI IMG/M metagenome (IMG submission 10664)
ATCCGGGTTCGAGAGCTGCCCGTGCTTCGAGGATGCCGCCGACGTTGCGTGCCTGAATCTCCCAGCTCATCTGTCTGCCCTCACTGCTCCAGCATGTTGTTCGCAAATGTACCCCTGCTCAAGAGCAACCTCCAGTGGGACGCGCGTCTGACACTTCTCACAGCTGAGTTGGATGTCGACCTCGACGGTGGCGGCCTCGACGCCAGCGAGTTCTCCCTTCGATTCGAGTGCTGAAAGCGCACTCGCAACCTTGTCGGTGGCAACTGAGCGGCTGGTCGCGATTGCATCGTGTTCCCAGCCCGAATCGCTCGCTGTTTGAGCTTTTGTCTTCCCGAGACAGTCCGTGATGTGCGTCCGAACTGTCCCCCAGGAGACCATGTCAGAAAGCACGCGGTCCACATCGATGCCGTCGGCAGCCAGATCCCTGCGCAACTCCTCGCTGACCAGATCATCGTCGCCGGTCAGCCCCTCGTAGTCGGCTTCGACCCGATTGCCGAGAGTCTCTCGACCCTGTCGGTCGTACACCGTACGCAGGAGCTGTTTATTGAACCAGGTTGTCAGTGGTCTGTAGCCATGCTCGGTATGTCCAGCTTCTCCCTTCCAGCGTACCAGTAACGCTTCGTCGACCGAATCGTGTCCCGGAACAGCCAGGTCATGCCGATTGATGACGGTACAAACCTTGCATTGACTGTCTGCCATTGGTTCGTCTGGAGACCGCGGCAGTTGTAACTCCTTCGATAGCAAACAGGTTTGCGCTCGTTACTGGTGGTCTCTCCCTGAGCAAGAATTATTAACGCCCTTAGTGTGTTAAATCTATGGCGGTAAACAGGCAGTCTACAGAGACCGGAAGTTCGGGAGTACAATTCTTGATCAAACTTTGAGCAGGAAACGGCGTTGTTAGGAAGTGTTGCACAACCGCCGGGACAGCGATCAAACAGCTCTCGGCCGCAAAAACACGCTGTAGGAGAGCAGCAAACGCGCCAACGGGAGCCTGTCTCGAAGAAACTACCGGTGCCGGTGAAGTTATACGACCGCCACGCAATCCCCGTGTATGTCCGTGGATGCGACAGAAATCATCGATATCAGTGAACGATTGCTCGCACAGTACCCGGGTGCGTTTTCCGATGATTTTGAGCGGAATAAACACGAGGTAGAGCGGTTGACCGACATACGCACACACCACACGCTAAACAGAATTGCTGGCCACATTACCAGACAACAGCAACCCGAGGACGGTGAGACAGATGCCGACGATTAGAATCAAAGAGTGGACCAAAGAGAAGCTTGAAGCGGTACGAAATGAGGAAGCGCATTCCTCGTTCGACTCCGTCGTCAAGGCGTTGTTGCGTGACCGCGAGGTTGCACGCATGGCTTCACGGACACTCGATACTGATGACCTGGCTGAACAGCCCCGCGAACCCGAGGAGAAGGCTTTCGATGACCTGACGGTGCTTGCCGAGCTGTCGCACGCAGACGAAGGAATCCTCTTTCTCTGGTGCCCAAACTGTCGTAACGAGGTGTCCCACGTGGTGACCGAAAACCCGGTTTCATTGTCGGTCTTCGAAACGCAGTGTCAGCAGTGTCTCTCACAACTTAACCATCACGCGCTGGTCGTCGCGGAAATAGGCCACCCGGTCGAAGAGGAGCTCGTCGATAGCCAACTCGAGGCGAATCTGCGAGACTGCACGATCGATTACTGGGACCGGACACTCCGAGAAGTTGGCGATCAGGCAGTTGACGTGCAGAATGAGGACGCACTTGTCTGGCAGTTTGCTCAGTACAGCGAACAGTTCAGCTGGGAGTGGCCAGCAGACATTCCGGTGGTCGGAGTTGAGGTTGGCAAGCAGTACCGCAACGAGGCGACGGACGAACTGCTGGCGGTTGTCGAACGGGCCTCTGACCGACGCAACGATATCAACGATCTGCACGTCGAAGTTTGGCCTGTCGAAGGCTCCCGGGAGGATAGCCAGCCCAGGCTGTTAGAACGCGACGATGTCATCGAGCTTCTGACTGACCGCGTGCTCTATACCGCTTAATGAGCCTGCGAGTTGATCCACTTAGTTCTCAGTGACCTTCCGGAGGGCGGCAGCGATACTGGCCACAGTCCTATCCTCGAAGGCGTCACCAATGACAGTCACCCCAAACGTCGGTCCGACCTCGAAAGCCCCGATTGGCACGGTTACGGCCGATAGATCTAGCAGATTCACGAAGTTGTTGTAGTAACCCAGGTTCGAGTTCAATTCGATCGGTTGGTTCCCTACTTCCTCGATAGTGTAGGTCGTCGGAACTGTCGGTACGATCAGTGCGTCAATGGGATCCATGACGTCGCTCGCCCGCGTTTCGAGGGCTGCAAGCTCGTAAAACGCTTCGAAGGTCTCTCGAGCGGAGTAGCCCGCGCCCCGTCCGATAATCTCCTCGACTACCGGATCCGAAGCCCCAGGGTTTTCGGCCATGAAATCGCCAACAGCCGCGAATCGCTCGGCGACCCAGGGGCCACCGTAGAGCAACTCGGCTGCTTCTGCGAAGGGATCAAACGGGACGTCGACGACGTCACCGACCTCGCTGCACTGTTCGATAGCGCCAGCGTACAGTGTGGCTGTTTCGTCGTCACCGAAAAATTCACGATCGGCGGGGGCCGGGACGCCAATTTTTGGCTTTTTGATCGAACTCACCTCGAAGTCGATCGTTGCTGCTTCGCGCCGGGAATGTGGATCGGTGGGGTCGAACCCGCTCGCAACCTGCGAGACACGCGCCGCGTCGGCAACGCCATTCGCGAACACTGCAACACAATCGAGCGTTGCACACGCAGGGACGACACCTGCTGTACTGATTGCTCCCTGGGTTGGCTTGATGCCGACGAGGCCGTTCAGTGCGGGTGGAACACGCCCCGATCCAGCCGTGTCGGTTCCGAGTGCGAACGCCACTTGATCGCGGGCGACCACGACTGCTGACCCCGAACTGGAGCCACCCGAAATGTACTCCTCGTTGTAGACATTCCGGCAGGGGCCGTATGGACTCCGAGTCCCTACAAGCCCGGTTGCGAACTGGTCCATGTTCGTCTTTCCGATCAGTAACGCCCCCGCCTCGCTCAGCTCTTCGACGACTGTCGCGTGTTCGGTCGGTTCGTAGGCATAGTCCGGACAGGCTGCTGTGGTCGGCAGTCCGGCGTAGTCGATGTTATCTTTGACTGCGAAAGGAACACCGTACAGCGGCAGGTTATCTTGTTCTTGCTCCATCAGCGCCTGTGCTTCCTTGCGCAGTTCCGACTCGTCACGAACTGCTATCCAGGCATTGGTGTCGGTAGCATCGATCCGTTCGTACACTGTCTCGACTACTTCGACTGGAGTCCGTTCACCAGTACGGTAATCCGACAGCAGCGACTCGATATCCATCGTCAGGCCACCTCTTCTCTGACAGCGTTATCACGATGGTTGGAGTCAGGACCCCAACCAAAGACGCCACGCTGAATCGTGGTTTGCGTATTCTGCGGCATGTCGGAAGGCTGGAAACACGCTCGATCCGAATCGAATTTGATTGGTGCGCTCTCGTTGCCCTCTAGACAGTTCATAGACGGGACACAGAACAATGTAGCGCGTTCTGGTCCGTGTAGCCACTGTGGGTGTTCGATGAGGTTTATTTGATGACAGCGTTCGGAGGTCCTTTCACCTCGTTCTAAATACGTTACCATTTTCTGTTCGCCCTCGTCAAGTACAGTTCTGGTGTACATATGATTTTCTCCGTGCGGGAATATATCCAACTCGTCAATCCCACGCCGCTTGAGACTTTCGAATCATCAGTATAGATCTCTGGGAACATGTCATATTCGGTCAAACTTACTGCAACACATCAAAACGCCCCCTGTGGAGGTTCTTAAATTGATGGCACTCTCTATGATTTGATGCATTGATGTCAACAACACCAGCTATCATTATCACAAATCCAGCAAGTGTCTCTTCCAGTGCTGATCTACTCCAGTTGATATCTAGTCTAATTCCTATTAACTACTTATATCATTAGTCGGATATTCCCACAAATGTACAAAATTAACTTAATAGATAAAACATGTATAGGTGTTTGAGCCCTAGATATTTATCACCATTCATGCAATGGTAATAGATACCGTCACTGACTAGTAAATAACTCATTCAGCTACGCACTTTGTAAAATATGAAACGCAGACCGTTTGTGGTCTCTGTTACTAATGTCGATACCACACCGACTAGAGGAATGTGATCTATGATATGAACGCGAGCAGGCAACAGTTTCTCAGTATCGTTGGTCGTGATTACTGTCGTAGCATAATATAAACAGTACTACCCAAGCTGAGGACGACCACGCCGATAGCCAGCATAATCGTTCGATAGCCCTCTGTAGTCGTTACGAAGAACGCTTCTGCTGTCCCCGTAAAAACAATCGGGCCAATCGTTTGGCCAAGACGAAGCATACTGGTTCGCAAACCCATCATGCCAGCTCGGAGTTCTTCTGAGAAGCCGGCGATGATCATGGTATCAACCGACGGGAATACTAATCCGAGTCCAACGCCGAACGCGAGCAACCCGGTGATAACCACCGATACCGCAGGAGCAATCCAGAGTATGAGAAGTCCGACACCAAGCGCCAGGAAGCCGATGGCAACAAGTTCAGGTTCACGACGGGTCTGAGAGATCCGACCGTACTGGGAAGCTGTCATCGCATTAGTCAGTGAGACAACAGCGAGAATAGGGCCAATTATTGCAGGGCTCAGGCCAAATTCGTCATTCAACAGCAACGGGAGGGCAGTGATCACGGCTCCATAAAATACGAATATACTTCCAAACATCGTTGCAAATATCGCCAAAGCGCGTGGACTTTGCGATGTAGCGAACAAGCGGCCAAGATACACTCGAACATCATCTGCCGACTCATTTCGCTCGGGTTCTTTGACCAGCACAATTGCAAGTACGCCCACAAGGATCCCGACACCATAGAGCAGGAACGGAATGTTCCACGCAATGTCTCCAAGGGTCCCTCCAATAAGCGGAAAGAATGCTGCCCCAATCCCGATCATACTCCCATTTACGCCCACCAATGCGTCTCGCTGGGCGCCAGCATATATGTCGCCGATAAGTGTAATAGCGAGCGTGATTAACGCGGTGGCACCGAGGCCCTGGAACACGCGGAGAATTAGCACGACTGTAAAATCCGTCGTAAACGCGATCGCTGCACCCGAGAAACCGTATGTGAATAGCAGCGGTACCAGAACCTGCTTTCGGCCGATCCGGTCGGCGAGCAACCCAATAAGAGGGGTAAAAAAGATTCCTGGCAGCGCATACGCGGTAATAACAAGTCCGGCCTCCGCATCTGAGATTCCGAACGCGGGTCGGAGCTCGGGAAGAACTGGACTAATAAGTGAGACTCCCATAATGCCCATCAACGAACTCGCAATGATGACATGAAATGTCCCTGAACGCCAAGGGATATATGACCTGAGGTTAGCCTCCCCCGTGTCTGTCTTCATAAAAAAGCCGTCGTTGAGCACTTGGAAATAACTGATTATTCTCTTCCGGTCTAGTCCTCTATCATCAAACAGATGATTGGACTTTAATCGTTATAATCAGACACACTTGTCAAAATTCGTCTGAAATTACCTCCTTGTCTCAGAAAGAGCTTGAGTTCTCGTGTTCATATCTGCTGGACGACCGAAATGGATGAAAGATATTACACCGTTCTGGTATCCGACCAGTCGTGGTAACTGTTACGACAGATCAAGATATCAGTCACTGTCGAGTTCGGTTGCAATCTTTTCGGGTGTGATCGGTAAATCACTGATCCGGACACCGACAGCACGGCGGATCGCGTTACTGAGCGCGGGCGGCACAGCGTTGGTTGGAATCTCTGCGATAGATTTTGCACCGAATGGCCCGGTCGGCTCGTGGGTTTCGATCAGGATTGGCGTCAGCGGCGGCTGATCTGCTGTCCGTGGAACTGCGTAGTCACGGAAGCCAGTTACTTCTGGCTGCCCGTCTGCGTCGAATGGGAGATCACAGCTGACCGCTAGCTCGTAGCTCATATGCATAGCACCGGTTACCTGTCCCTCAGCCAGATCCGGATTGATTGCCAACCCACAGTCAACTGCGAACACTAGATCGTGTATCTCGAATTCTCCGGTTCGTTCGTCGACCGTAACGTCTACGAACTGAGCACCGAACGGCGGTGGGGACTCGTCTGTGCTGAAACTCGCCTCACCCATCACCTGCGCACGATGTTTATCACCGTAGATAGATGCTTGGCCGATCTCCTCGAGTGTGACTGATTTGCCGGATGATTCGGCGTGGACTGCGCCGTCACGGGCAGTTAGGGAGTCAGCTGGTTCGTCGAGTATCTCAGCGGCGAACTCGAACATCTGCCCCCGGGCGTCTTCAGCTGCTTGCTGGACTGCCTGTCCGGTTACGTACGTCGTCGAGGAGGCGTAAGCGCCGTAATCGAACGGTGAAATATCTGTATCAGAGGAGTAAACGATGACATCGTCTGGGGATGCACCGAGTACCTCGGCGGCGATTTGGGCCATAATCGTGTCTGATCCAGTACCAATGTCGACAGCTCCTGTCTGAAGAATGAAAGAGCCATCTTCGTTCATCTTGATATGGGCCGCTCCGAGTTCGTCACCCGGTATGCCACTCCCTTGGATCGCCGTTGCCATGCCGCAATCGCGGTGACGGTACTCCTCGTCTGGTTGCTCAACGTCGTCCCATCCAATTGCCTCTTTCCCGCGTTGAATACATTCTTCGAGGCCACAGGAGTAGATGTCACGGCCGCCGTCTTTGTCTTTGAAGAGCCACGAGGCGACATCGGTGTCACCCTCCGCAATCTGATTTTGGGCACGGAATTCGATTGGATCCATATCTATCTCCCGTGCCACCTCGTCTATGTGGCCCTCAACGGCGAAGTGACCCTGTGGCGCCCCATATCCACGAAACGCACCGGAAACTGGCAAGTTCGTATAAACCGCTTTTGCCTCGTACCGGATATTCGGCGTGTTGGTGTAAAGCGGGAGCGGCTTCTTTCCAATGGCACTGGTTGCAGTCATGCTGTGTGGTCCGTACGCGCCGGCGTTTGTCAGAGTCGACATATCTATCGCCTTGAGATCGCCCTGGTCAGTGACGACGCTTCGTAACTGGACCTGTGCTGGTCGCCGAAATCGCATTGCATGGAACTCTTCCTTTCGGGTGGCTTCCAGCTTGACGGGGCGGTCTGAAGCGATTGTAAGTGCCAGTGCGATCGGCTCGATCACCATCGACTGTTTTCCACCGAAGCCAGCACCAATCCGAGGTTTTGTCACGCGTATATCCCTGATTGGGATATCGAACAGCTGTGCCAGCTGTCGTCTGACGTGATAGGGCACTTGCGTGCTTGTCAGCAGCTGGTATCGATCGTCCTCATCACGGTGGGCAATCGTCGTATGCGGTTCGGGAATACAGTGAGACTGGCGTGGTGTCTCCCAGCTTGTCTCGACAATGTTCCAGTCGGAGCGGCTACTTGCCTGCTCGAAGGCCTTCTCCACGTCACCGATTTCTCCCGACATGTTGGCAACAACGTTCCGGTCGTAGTCTGCACCAGGCTGGATATTCTCGACTTCGCTGGCGTCGTGCAGCTGTGGTGCATCCTCGGCTATTGCAGCCTCGGTATCGAACACCGCTTCCCGCTCATCGTAAGTGACGTCGATCTGTCGGACTGCTGCTCTGGCTGTGGCACGATCGTCGGCGGCGACAGCCGCGATCGGATCGCCAACGTAGCGCACATGTTTTCGCAGAACACGGAGATCACGCGGTGAGGGTTCTGGATAGGACTGTCCAGCTGAGGTGTACAGTTTGTCCGGGACAACCGCCGAATCGGGTGTGAGAACGGCATACACTCCGTCCATCTCCTCGGCTCTGCTCGTGTCGATCTCTGTAACGACACCATGGGAAATCTCTGAACGCAGTACTTCGGCTTCGGCGAGATGTGGAAAGTTTTCAGCGTAGTCTGCCGTGTACTTTGACTCGCCTGTCACAATCTTGCGAGCATCGGCTTTCTCTTCACGGCTCGCAACTGCATCGTACAGGCTGGACGGACTCTCGGATCTGTCCGCTGGTTCTGTGGTGTCAACCGACTCGCTCTGGGAATCCTGATGATTATGCCTACTCATAACTCTCACCACAGTCACAGCGAACACATGGCTCAGTGTCAGAACGTTGCTTGCCACCATCAGTCGCCATACTGGTCTCGTCAAGCCGTTTCGATGCGTCCTCTACGGCGTCAAATATCTTCTCATAACCAGTACACCGACAGATGTTACCCGAGAGGCCTGCACGTATTTCCGCCTCGTCGGGGTCAGGGTTCTCATCGAGCAGCCCCTTCGTCCGCATGATCATCCCGGGGATACAGAAACCACATTGCAGGGCAGCGTTGTCGACGAAAGCAGCCTGAATCGGGTGGAGATCATCCTGCGTTCCCAGTCCCTCGATGGTCTCGACTGTGGCACCGTCGACCGACACAGCAGGCCGAATACAGGATTTAATCGGCTTGCCATCGACAACGACGGTACAGAACCCGCAGTCTCCAGTGTCACAGCCGCGTTTCGCACCTGTGTAGCCTGCCTGCCGCAAAACATCAAGCAAGGAGTTTGAGCTGGTCGCGGGGAGTTCGACAGACTCCCCATTTAGTGTGATATTTATATTCATTTCAGCCTCGCAAAATTAGATCGGTACATTGAGCTAGATACGTTGATTGTATTGCCATGTGTATAGAAACGCAGAGAAATTATTTGAATCTTAGGGTTGTTCAGTACATATTTCCCAAAATCATTCATATTTGATATAGGGGTTATAAATGTGTGAAATATGATATAATATCCAACAGCATCATACCAATCATAAATAAATCTGCTCACTGTTAACAAACCGGTTCAGGTCTGAGTCGCGAATATTCCTCCATTTCAATCGTAATTAGGAAAAAACGGTTCAGGGTCCTCGTGTTTGAATGCGCCAAGATGTGAGCCGTCAACTCTGAAAAGATCAGTATACAGCGTGCCAGTTTTCTGCGCGAGTTGTTTACACGCGCCTAATTTGGTTTTTTCGAGGGCACCAGCAATCAAAACTGCTGTTGCAGTTGGCGGGTCCTTCACGACAGTCAACAGATACAGGTGAGTTTCAGTCGTTGCGTGGTACACTTCCGTCTGATTGAATGAGTCCGGATTAAATACTTCTTCAAACTCCGATGCAGCGTTACCCGGAACCACGTACGCATATCCATGATGATCAGTTCGATTACTTTCTGGAGTGACTGGCGCTGCGTCTCCTGCGACCATTGTAATCGTTTTCCAGTCGTTATTCTCGAGTGTCTCAGCGAGAACATCCATCTCTTCAAGAAACGCAGCCCAACGATTGTTCTGGTTATTAGTCATCATAACTTTCATCGGAAAGGGATTTTTCCAGTAACCAAGCTGTGTTTGGTTTTGATACGATACCTCCAGTGTAGGCAGGTCATCAGGACCGATCACCGACAAAAACGTCGTTTAGTTTCGACCGAGCAACTGCCCCGTTGATCTCATATCCCTCAACCCAGTCGTAGTGATAAACCTGTTCGGTTGGCACCCAAAGTGGTATCAGCGGAACATCCTCCCAGTTAGAAAACTCGATAGTGAGGTACTGTTCAGCTCGTGTCTGCTCGGCCTCAGCCGTTGGCAGTCTGTTTTCTTGGTACGTCTCCCACGCCCCAGCAGCAGCTTCCGAGGCATCAGTCGTTTCCGCTTCACCCCAGCGTGTCCAGGTACTCGGTGTTGGATGAGTAAACCGCAATGCGGAGTCAGCCTCGAACCATGTGAGATCCATATAATTGAGGAATATGTCGATATTGCCTTCGATTGCACGACCAATTAGTGTGTCGGACGGCGCTTGTTCGACAGAGACGTCAATGTGGATACTCGATGCAAGATCACTGATGTAACTCACCACAGCGTCCCACTCGGCGACTCGTGTATCCGACTTCTGCTGAATTGTTAGCTCGTAAGGGTTATCTTCACTGTATCCTGCGTCCTCCATCACCTCCCGCGCGGCGTCGCGATCCGCTTCTCCGAATGAGTATGGATACTCCTCCTCGGCAGTCGCATAGTACTCTTCTTCACCACCAGGGAACGCGGTTGGTGGCGTCACGAAGTATGCCGGCTGTCCCAGCCCATCTGTCGCGTTTTCGGCAACCACCTCTTGGTTAATTGCGTAGGCGAGTGCTTTTCGCGCTGCTGTCTCAACATTGAGGGTGTTGCACTGCAGGAACTGTGTCTGAGGCAGTGCAACCGAACCGTACTGGAGTTCCTCTCCTCCATCCACAGGACCATATGTACCGAATTCACGACTGTCCTGACCCTCATCAGAGCTCTCTTCAACAGTCTGCAATCCTGGATTGTATTGGGTACGGGGAATTTGGAAAATATCTGCGTTTTGCTCGTTTACTGCGCGGGTGTACCGTGCGTTCGGATCTTCGACGATCTGGAATCTGATCTCTGGCACTTCCGCCGTGGAACCGTGATACTCATCGAACCGCGTAAGTGTCATATCGCTGCCCTGGCTCCAGTTTTCCAACTGGAATGGGCCGGTCCCGGTGGCGTGTTCTGTCATCCACTCTTCGTACTCCATTTCTCCTTCGTATCCATCAATGTCACCGACAATTCCCTCGGGGATAATACCAAAGGAGATATGCGATAACCAGCCGATTGTTCCGTGGAACGGTGGGTCGATCGTCATTTCGACGGTGTAGTCGTCAACAGCCTCGATCTCCATCGATTCGGGAATAACTTCTTCCTCTTCGTTTCTCTCGTGGACAACATTCATTACGCCGTCCACGATATGATCCGAGTTGTTCGAGTTGTTCGGTGAGGCAGCCAATCGACGCCAAGAATAGACGACATCCTCTGCGGTCATCTCTGTCCCGTTGTGGAACGTCACTCCTTCTTTCAGCGTAATCGTATATGTTTGGTAATCGTCCGAAATTTCGTAATCTGTGGCCAGATCACCGATAGCCGGTTCGAATCCACCCTCGTAAAAGAACAGTGTTTCATGGATCTGATAACTCTGCCACTCCTGGCGTTCTCCGATGATGCCACATGGATCCAGTGTCGACACGGGCGACAGCATCATCTGAAGATCGTTACTTTCTCCTGTCTCATCACCATCGCCATCGTCGCTATCCAAACATCCAGCGACAGCAGTTGTTGCGACTGTACCACTAGCTACAAGGAAACTTCGGCGATCTAATTCTTTCGCCATTATTTATTGATATACGTATGTACACTTATATCTTTTCAATATTTGGAATATGCCAATACTATTCTAAATTTAAAATATATGACCATCTTGGCCCCATATATTTATATTTTTTTTAATTTTTCACCTCACGTGGCTAGGTGTATTAAAAAATAAAAAATATTAGGTATTTTACGAGTATATAGTGTATTATTAACTGGATAAAAAGCTATTTTACTAACTGGATAAAAACTGTTGACCAGATTGATTAGACATCCGTATACACAATTTCGGCAAATGGTGAGACGTAGATGAATCGGATTCGTTACTTCGTTCGACGAGTTCTGTTGTCCTCTGTGGTGTTAGTGCTCGGTGCCACGTTTACATTCCTGGTCTTCCGGTTCAGTCCGATTGACCCTGCTGCAGCTATTGTCGGTCCGGCGGCAACCGAGGAACGAGTTGCAGAGTACGAGCGAGTAAGAGAAGAGTTGGGCCTTACGCAGCACGTTCTGGTTCACTACTTTTCGTACATGTCAGATCTGTTTCGGTTGAACCTTGGTGAATCGTGGGTCGTCAGTCCTGGGACCCCAGTCACAGATCTCATCGTTACGTACGGTCGACGGACTCTCTGGCTGGGTTTCTGGGCGGTTCTCATTCCAATCTTTATCGGCATTCCGCTGGGTGTCTACGCAGGAATGAACCCTAACTCGAAGATTGATTACCTGATCTCGAGTAGCGGCATCGTCTGGCGAGCAATGCCAAACTTCTGGCTTGGAATTATGCTGATTGCCTTTCTCTCTCAGTCGGACACGTTCTTTGGTTTCGACTGGACGGGGGTGATCGTCGAAACCTCATTGATTGGAACACCGGATTTGAGTAGCTCTGAACTGCTGTCTCTCGATGGCTTTGTTCGTGCTGTGAAAACAATCTTGCCCGCAGCGCTTGTGCTTGGCTCCGCATCGATGGGCACCGAACTGCGGATTTCACGGACAGCAGTACTGGAAACCAAAAATTCAAATTACGTAGAAATGGCAAAAGCAAACGGTGTTACGCAACGCCTCATCGTCTGGAAACACATTCTCCGGAACGCGCTCGTCCCAGTTGTCCCGACGATAACCAACGAGGCGTTTATACTTATTGGCGGCGCTGTTATTGTGGAAGTTGTCTTCGGTATCCACGGGTTGGGGTGGCGTTNNTNCTTGANNNGCGGCGCTGTTATTGTGGAAGTTGTCTTCGGTATCCACGGGTTGGGGTGGTTATTCCTTGAGGCAGCAACAAACGCCGATATGCCACTCGTAACGGCACTCGTGTTCGTGTTCATCCTGGTTGTCGTGTTCGTCAATATTGTTCAGGATCTGCTGTACTTGTTGATCGATCCAAGAGTAGGCTATAATGGGAACTAATAAAATGAGTTCAAACCCGACACAATCAACGGTGAACGAACGGGACGAGCAAACAATTACTGAAAAGGTTAGAGAAAATCCGCGTCCAGCAGCGATCTGGCTGGCAGGGATTTTCCTNCTGCTCGTGATCGAAGGTGGTCGTATCGCTGGTGGTATTCGGACTCATGGCGAGACAGTTGTCGGAATTGCCGGCATCATTCCTGAATCCATGCTCTCAGCAGTAGCAGGCGGCGGGCTATCAGGGCTCGCTACCGCCTCTTTGCTCGTTTTTGTGTTGTACTTCATCGGATTAGCAATCGCAACGTGGACACGACTGAGCCTGGTTGACAGCGTGACAGACCGCCTGACAGCAGACCGTCGCCAGCTCGTCGATGGTGCAGTATTCGGGGGAATTATTGCTATCGGTTGGGCCGTTGCAGTTGTAACAGGACTCTCGGCAGTGCTGGGTACTGTTGGTGGTGGGGTTCAGTCACTCGTTCAGGTCATCGAGAGTCTTCCAACAGTAACCTCTCGGGAGACGATTCCCAACGAAGGTTATCAGA
>SL_4KL_010_BRINEDRAFT_10001428_pt1 | contig 13197 bp, 13 predicted proteins | sample SodLak_010_BRINE_2_FD_10664 | JGI IMG/M metagenome (IMG submission 10664)
TCTGGAGATCCGAGCCGTTGCGGTCGAACTCGGGGTGATCCTCGACGTTGATCTCGACGAGAAGATCGCCGTTTCGTCCGCCGTTTTCGCTCGGCGCACCCTCGCCGCGCATCCGGAGCGTCTGGCCGTTCTGGATGCCTGCCGGAATCTCGACGGTCAGTGTTGCCTCCGTCCGAATGATTCCCTCACCACGACAGGTCGAGCAGGTCTCCTCGTAGATCTGCCCATCGCCGCTACAGCGACGGCAGCTGACCCGTTGCTGCATTCGACCGAACGCGGTCTCCTGAACCTGCGTTTTGACTCCCTGTCCGTTACACTCCGGACAGGTTCGTGAGTCGGTCCCAGGTGGGTGACCGCGGCCGTTACAGTCGGGACACTCTTCGGGTCGGTTAATCGTGACCTCTTTTTCGGTCCCGTTGTAGGCTGTCTCCAGATCGATGCTGAGCCGTGTTTTCAGGTCCTTTCCTTTTCGGTTGCGAGAGCGACCGCCGCTGCTGCCGCCGCCGAAGAACTGATCGAAGATATCACCCATGCCGCCGAAGCCACCGCCTCCGCCGCCGAAGGGATCGCCGCCAGCACGACCGCCGCCAGCGCCTCGCCCGCCGTTTTCGGTCGCGCCACGCTTTTCGGCCTCGATGTACTGGTCGTGGCCGAGCTGGTCGTACAGCTGTCGTTGCTCGTCGTCGGTCAGCACTTCCTTTGCCTTCTTTGCCTTCTTGAATTTCTCCTCCGCGTCGGGATCGTCGCTGACGTCGGGGTGATACTCCCGCACTGCCTCACGGTAGGCCTTCTCGATCTCCTCTTCGCCGGCGTCCCGTGAAACACCCAGTATATCGTAGAAATCCTCTGTCATCAGTTATACTCGTGTATGCTACTGGGACACTAAAGATAACCGGGTTCGAGGACGACAACTCCCGTCCTCACAGTTGGAGATGCGAACTTGAGTTGGGACCGTCGTCACCATCGTCGTCTGCTGGTCCCTCGTGGAGATACCGCATGTCGTCGTCGGTAAGATACACAGCTCCACTCTCGATTTCGATATCCACAGAAAACAGCGTCGAGTCCGCGGCCTCGCCGTTGTCACAGTGGCCCGAGCAGGCATCGAACACCGAGCCGTGTTTCGGGCAGACGATTCCGCCGTCTCTGTTGATCGTCCCAATCTCGTCTCGGTGGAGTCGCTGGTTCTCGTGCGTACAGCGATTCACCCAGGCCTCGACTGGCTCCGCGCCGTCCTCGCAGGGGACGAGAATCACTTCGGTATCTTCACCGCGGCTGTTGCGGGCTGTGAACAGCCAGGAGCCTGCTTCGAGCACTGTCTCGACGCTCGTCAACCGATAGCGCATACGAGTGCTATAGTCGCCAGAAAGTTATACTAACCCTGATGGCAGTCTCGGCTACCGAGACAGTCAGGCCAGAGTGTTTTAGTGGTGCAGAGTGAAGCATCTCCTATGCCACGGAGTTTCCCGGATCTCGGTGAGTCAGTCGAGCAAGTCGAGCCCGAGACGTTCAAACAGCGTCTCGACGACGGTGAGCAGTTCACGATGATCGATACCAGAAAGCCCGACGAGTACGCGGCTTGGAAGATCTCACATCCGAATCTCACCATCCTCAATATCCCGTTTATGCAGTTCATGGACGAGGATAACGAGAAACCAGCGTCGACCGTGCCCGAGGAGGTTCCAGAGGACGTTCCCGAGGGACAGCTGATTATTTCCTGTGGAAAGGGGCTGTCCAGTACGTTCGTCGCAGAGCTTCTCACACGCGAGGGGTACGATGTCCTCGCCCTGACAGACGGCATGGAAGGCTGGGCCGAAGTGTACGAGCAGTATTCTGTCCCGACGAACACAGCGGACGCGGAGGTAATTCAGTTCCACCGTCCGTCGAGTGGCTGTCTCGCCCATCTGTTCGTCGCGGGCGAGGAAGCTGCAGTGGTCGATCCACTCCGGGCGTTCGCTGATGTGTACGCCGAGGCTGCCAAGGCACACGGTGCGACGCTCAAATATGCGATCGACACCCACGTCCATGCCGACCACATAAGCGGTGTCCGGGAGGTCGCTTCGGATACTGATATCGAGATCGTTCTCCCAGCAGGCGCTACAGACCGTGGCCTTGCTTTCGATGCGACGCTGGTCGAAGATGGCGAGACGCTCCCCCTTGGTGATCTGGAGATCACCGCGCAAGCACTGCCCGGTCACACGACCGAAATGATGGGCTTTTCGTTCGCAGGTGTGCTCGCCTCGGGCGATACAGTCTTTCTCGACAGTGTCGCCCGGACGGAACTGGAAGACGAAGACAAAGCTCGCAATGCGGCCAGCACGCTCTGGGAGACCATCCAGAAACTCGAAGCGCTCGGCGACGAGACGATTATCGCGCCGACTCACGCCGATCCAGCGACACCACCAGGGGACAGCCACTCTTTTACGGCGACGCTCGGTGAGCTGCGTGGGCAGCTGAGCGTGTTCGACGAATCGAGAGAGGAGTTCGTCGACCGAATCACGTCCAACCTTGGCTCACAGCCGACGAACTACGAGGAGATTATCGAGATCAACCTCGGGCGTGATTCGGCCGACAGCGAGGAGTCATTCGAACTGGAACTGGGGCCGAACAACTGCGCTGTGGCGGACTAGCTACTCGATCTGCAGATCGCCGCCACCGTTTCCGTGATCGTTTTCGTCCCATTCGAGTTCAAGTTCGATGCTTCGCTCGTAGGGGCCACCCTCCGGTCCTTCGCGCTCGACTTTGACCTCGAAAGTCGGTTGTGCTGGCGGATCTACCGTCACCGATTCGCTCCCCGACTGCAGGTTGATCTCGCTCCCGCTTTCGAGATTGTCCGCAACTTTCCGGAGGTACGCGGCGATATCTTCCCGGCTCTGCTTGCTCTCGGTCTCGAAGAGTACTACTTCGGGCATACGCCTACTACGAGCGATAGAAACATAAAACCGCCGACAGTTCCCACAATCGGAGATACTACTCGGGAATCTCGTAGCCCTCGTCGTGAGCGAGTCCTTCGATGATATACTCCGACCCCGAACGCGTCCTCATCAGTGGGACATCGTGAACATCACAGAGGCGAAGCAAGGCGGTGATATCCGGCTCGTGTGGCTGTGCGCGCAGGGGATTACGGAGGAAGATGACCGCGTCGATGCGCTCCTCGACGATCTCTGCTGCGACCTGCGCGTCACCACCATCCGGTCCTGACTGTTTCTGTTCCACGTCGAGATCAGTCGCGTCCATGATCCGCTGTGCGGTCGATCCCGTCCCGACAATGTCGAAATTCGCGAGCAGGCGCTCATAGCACTGCACCAGATCGGTCATCTCGGGTTTCTCCTCGTCGTGTGCAATCAGTGTGATCCGTGTGGGCATGTGTCATTTCTTCGCCCGACTTACATGGTGGTTTGGATCAGCCTGTCTATACAGATTCAGCTGATAACAAGGGAGTGATAAGACAGCGACTGCCCAGAAATAAACTTGTCTCGAACTCGCCGCTTCGACACTGCTCAGGGAATCTCGATATCTTCGTCGCGAGCGAGTCCTTCGAGGATATACTCCGCGCCGGATCTGCTCGTGACCAAGGGTACGTCGTGGACATCACAGAGGCGCAGTAGTGCGGAGATATCCGGCTCGTGTGGCTGTGCGCGCAGCGGATCTCGCAGAAAGACGATCGCGTCAATCCGGTTCTCGACAACATCGGAGGCGATCTGTGCGTCACCGCCCATCGGCCCCGATTTGTTTCGGTCGACCGTGAGATCGGTCTCCTCCATGATTCGCTGTCCTGTCGTCCCTGTGCCGACGATCTCGAACTCGGAGAGCAGACTTTCGTAGCTCTGGGCGAGATCGATCATCTCCGGCTTCTTATCGTCGTGTGCGATCAACGCAATACGGACGGTCATGCTTGGTCTCTGCCAGTCGACTATATTTATCGTTTGGATATGTGTCAGATACTGTTACTCTGCTGGATAGAACGGCAGAGCGAATACTGGCAGCTTCCCAAAAACGGAAAACGCAAAAGACGACGACTCTCAGCGCTCGTTACTCTTTGTCTTCTTCCTCGTCGTCGACGTCCTCGAAGTCAGCGTCGACGTACTCCTCACCCTCACCACCGGCAGCGCCGGCTGCGCCCGCAGCGCCTGCACCCGCTGGGCCTGCACCAGGACCACCGGCAGCGCCGGCTCCGGCACCAGGACCACCAGCGCCCGCGGCGGCTTCCTGCGCCTGTTGCTGGTACATCTGCTTGCCGATCTCCTGCAGTTCCTCGCTCAGCGCTTCGGTCGCGTCTTCGATCTCCTCGCGGTCTGTGTCCTCGTCTTCGAGCGCTGCCTCGACATCTTCGATGTGGCTTTCGATCGTCTCACGAAGCTCCTCGTCGACGGCGTCCTCGTTCTCTTCAAGCACCGACTCTGCGCGCTGGACGGCGGATTCGGCTTCGTTCCGTGCCTCGATCCGCTTGCGACGTTTCTCGTCCTCTTCGGCGTGTTTCTCGGCTTCTTCCTGCATCTCCTCGATCTCTTCGTCCGAGAGCCCGACACCGCCCTCGATGGTGATGTCTTCTTTGTTCCCAGACTCGCGATCCTCGGCGCTGACGTTGACGATCCCGTTCTCGTCGATCTCGAAGGTAACTTCAATCTGTGGGACGCCGGCCGGCGATGGTGGGATCCCTGAGAGCATGAACGCACCGAGCAGTTCGTTCTCCTCGGCGATCTCACGCTCACCCTGGAAGACGCGGATCTGCACCTGCGTCTGGTTTGCCTGTGCCGTGGTGAACACCTTCGACTCCTCTGTTGGGATCGTGGTGTTTTTCTCGATGAGTCGCTCGAAGAGGCCGCCCTTGACCTCGACACCGAGCGAGAGCGGTGTCACGTCGACGAGGACGATGTCGTCGACATCGCCGGAGAGCACACCACCCTGGATCGCTGCACCGAGTGCGACTGCTTCGTCCGGGTTGACGTTTTTCTGCGGATCCTGACCGGTCATCTCCTCCACTTTCTCCTGGATCATCGGCATCCGCGTCGAGCCACCAACGAGGATGACCTCGTCGATGTCGGATTTCGAGAGGCCGGCGTCTTCGAGCGCCTGCTCCGTTGGCCCGACCGTCCGCTCGACCAGCTCGGAGGTGAGTGATTCGAATTTCGCACGCGTGAGCGAGGCTTCGAGATCTTTCGGGCCGTCGTCGTCGGCCGCAATAAATGGGAGATTGATGTTCGCTTCCTTGCGGTTCGAGAGTTCGATCTTGGCCTCTTCGGCGGCCTCGTGTAGGCGCTGGAGCGCCTGTCGGTCCTCGCGGAGGTCGATCCCGTGTTCGTCTTCGAAGTCGTCGGCCAGCCAGTCGATGATCGCCTGATCCCAGTCGTCGCCACCGAGATCGTTGTCACCGTTGGTGGCGACAACCTCGTAGACGCCGCCGCCAAGTTCGAGAATCGAGACGTCGAACGTTCCGCCACCGAGGTCGTAGACGAGCACCGTCTGGTCGGCGTCGTCGTCGAGCCCGTAAGCCATCGCCGCGGCGGTTGGCTCGTTGATGATCCGTTCGACCTCGAAGCCGGCGATCTCGCCGGCGTCTTTGGTCGCCTGACGCTGGCGATCAGAGAAGTAGGCAGGAACGGTGATGACCGCACGCTCGATCTCTTCGCCGAGATAATCCTCGGCGTCGCGTTTGATCTTCTGGAGGGTCATCGCCGAAACCTGCTCCGGCGTGTACTCCTCACCTTCGAGTTCGACTGTGTAATCCTCCTCGCCCATGTGGCGTTTGATCGACTCGATGGTGTTGTCAGGGTTCTGTACAGCCTGATTTTTCGCCGGCTTGCCGACAATCTGCTCGTTGTCGGAGAACGCGACGACCGACGGTGTCGTTCGATCACCTTCGCTGTTTACGATGATCTCCGGGTCGCCGCCCTCCATGACCGCGAACGCACTGTTTGTCGTTCCCAGGTCGATGCCAAGAATCTTGTTGCTCGCCATGTTGTTTGGCTATACCTGATTGTTCCGGTTAAAAGTTGCTAGATCCAGTTTCTGTGATCCGGAGACACACACCGCATGCCGTGGCTTTTTCAGCTGCAGACAGAGTTGATCCCTACATTTATTATCAACCGCAAATCAACCGCAAAACTTCCTTTTTTGCCAGTTGGCCGTGGCTACTGGTCACGTCTGCGAACGGAGAGATATTCAACTCGCGTCTTCTTTCTCGCCCGAATTCGCTTCTGATCCATCGCTCACGGCGACTTGCGCCGGTCTGAGCACTTTTCCGGCCATCTCGTAGCCTGGTCGGTGGAGACTCGCGATCGTATCTTCGGGCTGGTTGGAGGAGACGGTCGCGAGTACTTCGTGGCGCTGTGGGTCGGTCTCGTCGCCGACTGCCGGTTCGATCACCTCGACGTTTTCTTTGTCGAGTTCCTGATTGAACTGCTCCAGCGTCGACTCGATGCCGCCGCGGATCTCCGTATCCTCGTCCTGATCGAGTGCGCGCTGCAGGTTATCTCGCACATCGAGCAGCCGCCCGACAAGATCCTCGGTCGCACGCTGTTTTTCTTCCTCCATTCGCTCCTTCTGTCGTTTCTTGTAGTTCTGGAAATCCGCCTGCTTGCGTTTGAGCCGCGATTCGAGATCGTCTGCTCGCTCGCATTCGGATTCGAGTTCGGATTCGAGCTGGTCGATCCGGCTGCTGGCCTCATCGAGCTCGGCCCGCAGGAGGACAATCGCCGTCGCGATCTTTTCGGCAGGTTCGTCTTCGATCGTGCTCACGAGGTCGTCCTCGATCGAGATGTTCTCCGCATTGATCGACTGCTCGTTGCCGGTGTCTTCTTCGCTATCTGCGTCCCCGTCGGCGATCTCCGCGAGCAACCGGTCGACATCGCCTGTTGGCCGTTCGGCAATCTCTTCGATCGATTCCTCCACTGCCTGATCCGTTGCGTCTGTAGCATTGTCCTGATCGGTTGCCGCCTGAGCGCTATCGTCGACATCGTCTTCGTTGTCAGTGTCCTGCTCGTTCATACCCGTAGCAAACCCTCTCGCGAATAAAAAGCACGCGACATTGCTGACTCTCTCCTATGCTGGCACAGCCTGTCCACGACCGTCTCTCGGCAGATGGCAGCAAATTTGTCTTGATATCTTTATAGCTAGATACTGAATCCCGCACAATCAGTATAGCTAGCATCACCTTCCAGGGTAGGTCGGGTTGTTGTATTGGATATGTCAAGCCAGGTAACGCAGGTCGTTCGATCGTCCGAATCGCCCTCCAGTGAGCAGACCGACGACGAGTTCCCGGAGCTGCTGGAGTTGCTTGGTGACGAGTACACTCGTCGAGTGCTGCAGGCAGTCGTCGAGGAGCCACGCAGCGGCACAGACGTAATGGAGGCCGCGGATGTCTCGAAAGCCACGGCCTATCGTCGACTCGGCAACCTCGAAGACGCGGGCCTGATCGAGTCACAAACGGTGTTCGACCCCGATGGTCACCACCATGAACAGTTCCGCGCGGTCGTTGAATCCGTCGACATCGAGTTCGGAAGCGATGGGCTCGCCGTGAGTATCGAAACGACGGAAGAATCAGCGAAGTCGAGTCGAAACCGACACCGACGGGTTGTTGCCGACGATTAACTGATCTTCTCCTCCTTCTTTTGATAACTCCACGGTTTATCGGCGTTTCTTCCAGGGTTCTGGAAACGGCTCTTGAATAGCTGTCCCTAATTTCGAAAGCACACAGCATTCGAGTGGGACAGCATGTTTTTGCGGCCCCAGGTCCCAGGCTATCGTATGACGAAGAAACTGGAGATTCGACAGGAGTTGATCGACGCCGGTGTGACGGCTGTACTGCGCGGTGTGACGGAAGACGATATCGTCGACGTTGCGCGGGCTGTTCACGACGGCGGTGTCACTGCGATCGAACTCACTGCGGATGCCAAACGCTGTTCGGAGATGATCGCTGCCGTTGATCGGGAGCTTGGCGACACGGACGCGATCATCGGTGTTGGGACGGTGATGGACGCCGCGGCCGCACGCAACGCGATCGAGGCTGGCGCGGAGTTTATTCTCTCCCCGACGCTCAGCGAGGAGGTTGTTTCGGTCTGCAACCGCGAGGGCGTGCTCGTCATTCCCGGCGTGATGACGCCGACGGAAGCCGCACGCGCGATGGAGGCTGGTGCGGATATTCTGAAGCTGTTCCCTGCGAGCACTGTCGGCCCGGACCACATCGGTGCGATACAGGGGCCGCTTGGTGACGTGGATATCATCCCGACTGGCGGGATCGATACCGAGAACGTTGCGGAGTTTTTCGACGCTGGCGCAGTCGCGGTCGGTGCTGGCTCCGCGCTGGTCAACTACGAGGCGATCAAAGCGGGCGATATGGATGGGGTTCGCGAGCAGGCTGCCGAGTTCGTCGACGCTGTCGAGGCTGCCCGCGAGTGACAACGGAGAAGCAAAAAATCAGGACCGTCCGAGGACAGAATCCTCAGCGCCTGCGAAGATGACGAGCGCGGTGATCTCCTCCTCGATATCGAAGAAGTCGTGCTCGACACCGCGCTCGACGTAAATGACGTCACCTTCCTCGATTGGGAATGTTTCTTCGCCGACGGCTGCCGTCCCAGAGCCGGAGATGATGTAGTAGAGTTCGTCCTCGGGGTGTGGATGTTTTGGTGCGTCGTTTGGGTACTGTGCGAGTTCGACGCTGATCGATTCCTCGGTGAGAACTTCCCGGTACTTCTCGTCGCTTTCTTGGAGTTGTTCGATCAGTTCTGCCGTGGACACGTGGCTCATGCTGTCTGACGTATTGGTTTCGTCTCCGATGAATACTTCGATACCCGGAAGGCACCGAATGTGAGTGTTCTGGGGGCAACGCAACGGACAGTCACCATATCACACCGAACACGGAACCGACAGTCGAGTACTGTTCGATGCTGTGTCGGTCGGAGTCTAATACAAACATTTTTTATGATATATAGTGTACGTGTTAGTATGGCAATTGCTAACGTGGCATGTCCACATTGCCGTCTCCAGACTGTGGCCTCGATTCCCAGTGGCGAATGTGGCGTAACGTCCGTCCGCAAGGATCCCAAGCACGACGAGAACGACGGTACGACCGAGTGCGGGGAGTGTGGTGAACAGTTCGGATACGAGTATCTCTGTAAAAGACGGGTCGAACAGGACCTGCCTGTCAAGGGCAGTGCTGATCGACCCCAGCAAGCACAGTAACCGCTGTTCGGTTATTGCTCATCGTACGACTGGTTTCCCAGGAACCCCGACGAGTGACAACAGTGTTTGGCTGTCGACGAGCACACGCTACGCGGTGCTCGTCGAAGTTGTTCGCCGCAAAAGTACGCCCGGAGCGGGAGTGCTCGGCCACGCCGCGCACGTCGAGTGACGAAGTCACTCGGAATTTGAACTCGCGCACAGACGTTCCTGCTCGCCTCGCTCCGCTCGGCTGTGCGGGCGTGCGACTGTTTGTGTTCAAATCCCGCGGCTGTCGGACACAGATTTCAGTCGTGGTTCGCGACACAGCAAAGCTGGTCGCTCACAGAGTTGAAATCAGAAAAGCGCCCGGAGCGGGATTTGAACCCCGGTCGTTTCGCTCCGCTTCACTCCCTGCTTCAAATCCCGTCGTCTGCGTTTCACTGACGCCTGGTCCTCGCGACACGCAAAGCGGTCGCTCGGTAGTTGGCGTCAGTAGAAGACGCCCGGAGCGGGATTTGAACCCGCGTCACAACCGTGACAGGGTTGTATGATGGGCCACTACACCATCCGGGCTTGCTCGCATCACATCGTATCCGGGTACCAGTATTAAGACTTTCCAAAGTAGTCTGGTGCGCGGACGGGGTATTTTTATACGTTGGGTTCGTGGTGTCAAACGGGAACATAGGTCCTACCGAGTAATTATCGTGCTCGTCGACAGATCTTCGCCGATCAGGCGAACGGTGACACGCGATAATTACGAACTGTCCCGACCACCGGGGGTCGGTCCGGTAGCCCTGCTCAGCGATTTTGGTAACTGTTTTATATTCGCCGCCTATAGTGGGCTGTAGTATCTCGAACAGCTTCTTAGCCGATAAGCCACACTCATGGTAGATGTAAGCAACCACAAACTCGTACCGGATCATACGATCCTCGATGACGAGGAAATCGAGGACGTATTGGAGGAGTACAACATTAGAGAAACTGACCTGCCAAAGATCACGCGCAAAGACCCGGCGTTGCCCGACGATGCCGAGATCGGTGACGTGATCAAAATCACACGCGACTCACGAACCACGGATCAGGCCGTGGTATACCGACTGGTGGTAGAATAATGGATATCGACGACAAACGAGAGATCTCACGGGAGTACTTTTCACGCGAACGGCTCGCAGAACACCATTTCCGCTCGTTCAACGCCTTTCTGGATCGCGGGATGCAGGAAGTCGTCGACGAGAAGGCAACGATCGATACGGACATCGGCGACAAGGAGGGTGAAGAGCCCGTCTACGTCGAACTGGGGGAGGTCCGGATCGTCACACCACGTGTGCGCGAAGCCGACGGCAGTGAGGAACTGCTGTACCCACAGGAGGCTCGACTCCGGAACATCACCTACTCCGCGCCGGTGTTCATGGAGATGGCCGTCATCAAAGGCGGCGAGGAGGAAGAAGAACGCGTTGTCGACCAGACGGAGACGAAGATCGGCCGGATGCCGATTATGGTCGGCTCCGATAAGTGTAACATCGCAGATTTCACCCGCGAGGAGCTGATCGACATCGGCGAAGACCCTGCCGACCCCGGTGGGTACTTCATTGTCAACGGCTCCGAGCGTGTCCTGATGACAAGCGAGGATCTCGCACCGAACAAGATCCTCGCCGAGACCGACACCAAATACGGCGACACGATCGAGGTTGCCAAGACGTTCTCACAGCGCCGTGGCTACCGCGCGCTGGTGCTGTGTGAGCGTACGCGGGATGGACTGCTTGAAGTCTCCTTCCCGTCCGTGTCGGGCAGCGTGAACTTCGTCACGCTCGTGCGCGCACTCGGGCTCGAATCTGACGAGGAGATCGTCCACCGCGTCAGCGACGATCCCGAGATCGTGAAGTTCATGCTCGAAAATCTGGAGGCCGCCGAGGTCCAGACCACCGAGGAGGCGATCGAATCCCTCGGGAAACGCGTCGCCTCCGGTCAGGGGAAAAACTACCAGCTCAAACGAGCGAACTACGTCATCGACCGATACCTGCTCCCACACCTCCACGAGGAGGGTGTCGAGGAGGAAGACGTCCGTATCAACAAGGCGTACTACCTCTGCCGGATGGCCGAGGCGTGTTTCGAACTCGCACTCGACCGCCGGGATGCCGACGACAAGGACCACTACGCCAACAAACGTCTGAAGGTGTCGGGCGACCTGATGCGGGATCTGTTCCGCACAGCGCTGAACAAACTCGCACGCGACGTGAAATACCAGCTCGAACGAGCGAACATGCGAAACCGGCAGCTGTCGGTCTCAACGGTGGTTCGATCTGACGTGCTGACCGAACGGCTCGAACACCCGATCGCGACGGGGAACTGGGTCGGCGGTCGCTCCGGTGTCTCACAACTGGTGGACCGAACCGACTACATGGGTGTGCTCTCACACCTTCGCCGACTCCGGTCGCCGCTTTCCCGTTCCCAGCCACACTTCGAGGCACGGGATCTGCACGCGACCCAGTGGGGACGGATCTGTCCCTCCGAGACCCCAGAGGGGCCAAACTGTGGGCTCGTGAAAAACTTCGCGCAGGCGATGGAGCTGTCACAGAACGTCGCGGACGAACAGGAACTGAAACAGGAACTCGCGCAGATGGGAGTCCAGGGTATCCCAGGCATCGAGAGCGTCGAACAGCCCGCAGACGATTAATATGAGTCAACAACAACGAGAAGCCAAGGTATACGTCAACGGGAGTCTGGTTGGAACACACCCCAATCCCGAACAGCTCGCAGAGCAGATCCGTCAGGCGCGACGGCGTGGTGACGTTAGCGAGATGGTCAACGTCTCCGTCAACAAACGCACCGGCGAGGTCATCGTCAACGCCGACGCTGGCCGTGCCCGCCGACCGCTGCTGGTCGTCGAGGACGGTGAACCGCTGATCTCCGACGACGAGGTCGAGGCGCTCAAAGAGGGCAAACTCGAATTTCAGGATCTGGTCGACCGCGGCTACGTCGATTTCATCGACGCCGAGGAGGAAGGCGATATCTACGTCGCCGTCGAAGAGGAGGAGCTGACCGAGAAGCATACTCATCTCGAAATCGATCCCCAGCTGATGTTCGGGATCGGTGCAGGGATGATTCCATACCCCGAGCACAACGCCAGCCCGCGAATTACGATGGGGTCGGGGATGATCAAGCAGTCGCTCGGACTGCCTTCTGCAAACTACCGAATCCGTCCGGACACACGACAGCATCTGCTACACTACCCGCAGCTGTCGCTTGTCAAAACGCAGACGACCGAGCAGATCGGCTACGACGACCGTCCAGCCGCACAGAACTTCGTCGTTGCCGTGATGAGCTACGAGGGGTTCAACATCGAGGACGCACTCGTCATGAACAAGGGATCGGTCGAGCGCGCACTCGCTCGCTCGCATTTCTTCCGGACCTACGAGGGTGAGGAACGCCGCTACCCCGGTGGGCAGGAAGACCGCTTCGAGATTCCAGACGAGGAGGTTCGTGGCGCACGCGGCGAGGAAGCGTACACGCATCTCGATGAGGACGGCCTCGTCAACCCCGAGACACGCGTCGACGAGAACGCCGTGTTGCTCGGGAAAACCTCGCCGCCGCGATTCCTCGAAGAGCCAGACGACATGGGCGGACTCTCCGCACAGAAACGCCGTGAGACGAGCGTGACGATGCGCTCTGGCGAGTCCGGTGTCGTCGATACGGTGACGCTGATGGAAGGTGAGGACGGCTCGAAACTCTCCAAGGTGTCGGTGCGTGACGAACGGATCCCCGAACTCGGGGACAAGTTCGCGTCTCGACACGGCCAGAAGGGGGTCGTCGGCCACATCGCACCGCAGGAGGATATGCCTTTCACCGAGCAGGGTGTCGTCCCTGATCTGATCCTGAACCCGCACGCACTCCCATCGCGGATGACCGTCGGGCACATTCTGGAGATGATCGGCGGCAAGGTCGGCTCGCTGGAAGGCCGGCGTGTCGACGGCACTGCCTTCACCGGCGAGGACGAGGACGAACTCCGTGGCTCGCTCGAAGAGCACGGCTTCAAATCCAGCG
>SL_4KL_010_BRINEDRAFT_10001429_pt1 | contig 13196 bp, 13 predicted proteins | sample SodLak_010_BRINE_2_FD_10664 | JGI IMG/M metagenome (IMG submission 10664)
GACTTCCTGGCCATCTAACGTCACGACCCATCCCTCCTTGCTCACCGGTTTGGTGAGTGTGGAGTTGATGACCGACACGTCATCTTGGCTGTCGACGGTTTCAGCCACTTTTTCAATCATCGAACGCTAATTTCAGTACACAAACGCCCGGTAGCTTCACAACCCTCGCCAATGAAAATCGAAGAACGCATTGCCCGCAGACAACACGGCGAGAGCGACCCGCGACTGGTGTTGGACTACGACGCGCTGAGCCCAGTCGTCCACCCCCAAGAACCAGTCGGTCGCGGCTCGCTCGTCGAGCGGCTGCTCGACTGCATCGAGCCCGTTTTTGACGGCCGCGTTCCGAGCGACGTCTACGTTTGGGGGCCGAAGGGCGCAGGAAAATCCGCGGTGATTCGGGCGCTGTTCGCCCAACTCGATCGGCTGATCGGCCGGTCCGACAGCCAAATTCTGACGACGACCCGGGCAATTCCAACACCGAGCGTCGAGTTCGTGTATATCGACGCGCGAACCGCCACCACGGGCTTTGCCCTCCTGCACGCCGTGCTCGACCAGTTGGTGTCGGATCCAGTCCCCAAACAGGGTGTCGGCGCCGAAGCGATTGCGACCCGACTCGATCGGCAACTGGCGTCCGACCGGGCGGTCATCATCGGCGTCGACCACATCAACGAGCCCGAAAGCCTCTCGGCGGATCTCGTTTTCGAACAGCTTCAGCCGTTTACGCCGGGACTGGCTGCCCTGCTCGTCGGCCGCGATCCGCCAACCGCAACCGGTGTCGGCGATCGCGAGGCGGTTCAAACCGTCCATGTCGACGGCTACCGCCGACACGCGCTCGCGGAGGTGCTCACGAGTCGCGCGAGCAACGGCCTCGTCCGGTCGGCCACGACACACGGCCAGCTCCGCGAACTGGCCACGTGGGCCGACGGTGACGCTCACGACGCGCTTGCAGCGCTGTTCGGCGCCAGCGTGATCGCCGAACAACGGGGCCACGAGAAAATTTATCCCGCCGACATGGCCGTCGGCATGCACGCGGTTCCACGACCGGGTGTCTCGCTCGGCCGCGTGCTCTCGCTGCCCGACAGCCGCCAGCGAATTTTGTCACATCTGATCGAACTCCCCGAAAGCGACCGCCGGTCGGTGGGGGCGGCCGCCGATGCGATCAGTGCATACAACGTCGAACTCTCGCGGGCAACGATCGAACGCGTGCTGTACGAACTCGCCGAAGCTGGCATCGTCCGGCGGGTCAAAGCCCAGTCGACCGGCACCGGTCGGCCTCCCTCGCGGGTCGAACTCGGCTTTCCGACGCGCGTGTTTAGCCACCTGACGAGCGAACCGTAGCGAACAGGCAATCGAAAATAACACACAATAAAGACGATTGCCGTCAAACGCTCGCTATGGAACGAACTGTGACGGTTGTGCCGACCGATGGACTTCACGCCCGACCAGCGTCCGTGTTTGTCCAAACAGCCAGCAAGTTTGATGCGGAAATCACGGTCGCAGCGGTCAAAGGAAACCGACCGCCGGTCGCCGCCGACAGCATGCTCGGGGTGACGGGCCTTGGCGTCCACGGCGGTGACGACGTGCGCCTCGTCGCCACCGGTTCAGACGCCGAAGCCGCACTCGCCGCCTTAGAAGACATTCTCACCACGCCCGAAAGCGAACTCACGAAGGACTGAGCGGGCAGAAGCGCCGTGGCTCAGTCGAGTTTTCGGTACTCGCGGGCCTCGACCGCTTTCTCGACGACCGTCTCCACACTCGTCGCACTCGCCGCCTCGACCCGCCGCGTTGAGCGTTCCCTCAAGCACGGGTGCGTCGGCGATTACGGCGTCGACACCGACCATCTCGATTGCCAGTTCGGCGTTCATCACCGCGCTGCCGAGATCGACGAGCACGACGACGCCATCCCCGCTGTCGGCCTCGACGAGTGCCGTTTGAATCCGCTCGACGGAGGTTCCGATTTCGGCGGGAGTGTCAAAATCACCATCCGTGTCGCCAGCGCCGTCGACCGGGTCGCCCCCGGCGGCCACAATCGGCACATCAGCGCTCATCTGGGCGGCGATCTCACTGATTCCCTCGGCCGCTTTTGCGCTGTGCGACACCACGACGATGCCGATCATGGCTCATCCATCTCGTCCGGCGTTTCATCGGGAATCGTTGGCGAACGAGCGTCGACGTCGATGTCGCCGTCGAGATACTCGTCGCCGACGGCGAGCAGTTCCTGCATGATGAACCACGTCGAGGTCGCACCGGGATCCTGATGGCCGACCGACCGCCAGCCGAGAAACGAGGCCCGCCCCTTTTTTGCCCGCAGCGGGACGGTAAAGCGTACGCCACGTTCGGCTGCGTCGACCGCTTTTGCGAACGCCGTCAGCGGTGGGAGCTCGTCGCTCTCGATCGATTTCTTGTAGGTGTGAACCGCGGGCGTCAGCACATCGACCATCGTTTTCGCGCCGAGCTGTGCCCCGCCGCGGTCGGTGACTTTGTCGAGATACGCCTCGGCAAAGGCGACTGAGGTCTCGGTCGTCAACCCGTCTTCGAGTTCCTGACTTGCACTCATAATCGAGCCGCCGTACAGCGGGCCCGACGCGCCGCCGACTTTCGAAATGAGCGTCACGCCGATTTTTTTGACGAGTTCGTCCGGCGGGAGGTCGGTGTCGTCAGCGACCGCATCGGCGGCCGCCCGAAACCCGCGTGCGAGGTTGGTCCCGTGGTCGGCGTCACCGATGGCCGAGTCGAGGTCGGTGAGGTGGGACTTTTCGGCTTCGAGGCGGTCGGCAACGCGGTTGATCGCCAACAAAATTGCGTCCGTGTCTGTCGTCTCTCCCATACCGAGGCGACACGCCGATGGCTCAAAGCATTTGTGCCATAAAATGGTGACCGTTGGAACGGTGGGGACGGCTTCGTCCTGTCGCGCGACTCAGACCGTTAACCCGGGCGTGTCTGCGGGTGCGGCGAGCAGCTCTTTGAGTTCGTCGTCGACCGCACAGACCGTGATCGAACAGCCCATCATGTCGAGCGACGTCATATAATCGCCAACCCACGCGTCCCACGTTTCGAGGCCGTGGTCGCCGACGAGTTGTTGCAGTTTGCGGTTTACCACGAACAGTTCGGACTGTGGCGTCCCACCCATGCCGTTGACGAGCGTGAGAATCTCTTGGCCCTCGTCGAGGTCGAGGTCGTCGAGCACCCGCTCGGTGAGGTGTTCGGTGATCTCGTCGGCCGGCATCATGTCGACCCGCTCGGTGCCCGGTTCGCCGTGAATACCGATGCCGAGTTCGATTTCGTCCTCGCCAAGATCGAACGTCGGTTCGCCCTTATCAGGGGTGACACACGAGGTGAGTGCGACACCCATGGTGCCGACGTTGTCGATGACCTTCTCGGCGACGGCAGCAACCTCATCGAGCGAACCACCCTCGGCAGCTTTCGCGCCCGCGGCTTTGTGAACGAGAATCGTGCCGGCAACGCCGCGTCGACCTGAGGTGTACAGCGAGTCCTCGACGGCAACGTCGTCGTTGACGACGACCTGTTGGACGTCGACGTCCTCCATGGCGGCCATCTCGCCGGCGGTCTCGAAGTTCATCACGTCGCCCTCGTAGTTTTTAACGATGCAGAGGACGCCCTCGCCGCCGTCACAGGCCTGAATCATCTCGTTGAGCTGGTCGGCCGTCGGTGACGTGAAAATCTGGCCCGCTGCGGCCCCGTCCAGCATGCCGTCGCCAACGAATCCGCCGTGGGTTGGCTCGTGACCGCTGCCGCCGCCGGAGACGAGACCGACCTTCCCGTCGAGCGGCGCGTCGGCCCGAACGAGTACTTCGGTGCCGTCGAGTCGACGGAAGTGGTTGGGATACGCTGCCATCATGCCTTCGAGCATTTCGTCGACTGCGTCTGCGGGATCGTTGAGTAGTTTTTTCATTGCATGTAGATCATCACCATCATTTATCAAAAACCTATGTGCCGCACTGTATACACAAATACGGTACGGTCGTTTTTGTTGGAAGTAATGAATCTCGTGCAGATCGTTCACTAAAAAGCTGATAGACACTGCGGCTCACGGGTTGATTATTTAACTCTGATGACATATGGTGACGGAATCAGCAGTCGTATCGGTGTGAACCACGTTCGCGGTCGGTGGCGTTCGTCTCAGCGAGACCTCTCTACTGGTACGAGGTCATCATATTTTGTACACTCCAACTTGAAGCTGATATTATTAACAACTCCACGAAAAAATCGTTCAAACACACACCGGACGCAGCATTCTCAAATCAACAGCGTGTTTCGCAAAACCGTCTACACACTCATTTTATATTATTATCCAGTAACGTCGGTAGAGTTGCGTTACTGTCTGCATTTATTGTGTAACACACTCAATATGTGGACAATAACGCGGCCGAACCGAGTAAATACCAAATTTAGTGCCAGGTACACCGTCCATGGTAGGGTACTGCTTAATTAGTACTGGTAGTTCCTCTCTAACAGTATGCGAAGACGAAACTTCCTCAAATACGGTAGTGGATTAACCGGTGCTTCGATGGTCGGACTTGCTGGATGTCTCGGCGATGATGATAACGGTAGCGGTGGCGCGCCGATTACGAAGATCATTCCGTGGTCAGCAGGCGGTGGCACTGACGTTTTCTCGCGACAGACGCAAGGTGGGATGGAAGAGTTCCTCAATCAGACAGTCACTATCGAAAACATATCCGGAGCGAGCAGTTTGAACGGACTCAGCAATTTGCACGGACAAGCAAACGACGGATCATACATGGGAACCGTGACACCCCCATCCTCGACGCTTGCGTGGCTCCTTGAGGAACCGGATTTCGATATTCGTGAGTTCGAGCCAATCGGCGCAATCGGTGCGTTTTACTACACCATAATTGTCAACGAACAGTACGGTGATGATATCGACACGTTCGACGATCTGCGTGACGCCTTCGATGACGGCACGTTCAGCCAAATCGGATATCAAGGAATCGGTGACGCAAGTGACGTTATTATCGAGATTCTTCGAGATGAGTACGATCTCAACTGGGAAGACAAAGTGCCGTACGACGGTGGTGGCCCAACCCGTGAAGCAGTAGACGGAGACGAGGTCTCCGTTGGTGTCGTTACGAACACGACAGGCCAGGGTGCCGATTCGGACGGAACATCCAAACTCGTATTCAGTGTCTCGAGTCAGGAACTGCCATATGATCCCGATCTCGACAATCTCGGAAACTATGACGGTCCGGACATGGATTTCATCGCGAACTTTACCCTCCTGGAAGCCGCTCCGCCAGGAACCCCACTTGAAGAACGTGAGCGACTCTCGGAAGCGGTTGAAGCCGGTGTCAACTCGGATCAGGCCCAAGAATGGGCAGAAGATACGGGGAACGATTTGTTCTACTTATCTATTGAAGAGACTGAAGACGTGATCGAGGACGCAATCCAGGGCGTCGAGGACAACATCGACGTCGAAGCCTACCGCGAACAGATCTGAGCGGCGGAGCACTTACTTCAATTTTAGAATGAAGCCACGAAAACTGTTGGAAGACGGTGGATCGGAAGAAGGAGTTCGTTCTAAAGTCCAGACGGGACTGACACGCGTACTTCGTGAAGAACCAACGTCAGAACATGTTCTTCTGCTGTTATTTTTGGGCGTTGGCGTCGTGATGTTTCGTGGTTCAATAGCGTTTAGCGAAGAGGCAGCTCAGTTCCCACGTATTCTTTCGGCACTGACCATCGGATTCGCCGTATTGCTGCTCGCTCGAAACTACCTTCCAGGACCGATCAGAGCGTTTGTTGCCGAGCCGTATCAGCTGGTCGGCGACAACGAAGTCGAAGACGAGTTCGGTGATGATGCGGACGAAACCACCGACGATGCTGCTGAGGCGGACACGGAGGATGACGAAAATATCGCTGGTGCGTACGTCTACGACGTAGACGACTGGGTTGGCCCGGCGGTTGTCGCCCTCTTGAGTCTCGGATACATGGCTGCGGCGTTAGTCATCGGCTTGATTTATTCGACGCCACTGTTCGTTGCAGCGTACCTGATTTGGGCCAAACGACCATGGTCCGAGGTGGTTATTCTCGCCTTTGCTGGATTCGTACTAGCCATTAGCTTTGATATCATCACGATCCGATCGGTCGGTGACGGTATCTGGACAGGGTGGCAGGCGCCCTCACCATGGGATCAGATCCGGCTCTTCTTGGTGATGCACTGATGAGCGTTTCACTTCTGCTCGAGGGCGTCATTATTCCGCTTGAGACCTCAAATTGGGGGGTCTTCGGCGATGCGCTCAGAGGACTGTTCGTTGGGGGGGAAAATGAAACGATTCCGTTTATTCCGGATGCGCTGTTTTACGTTGTTTTCGGGATTCTTATCGGCATTGTCGTCGGTGCTTTGCCCGGCCTCGGGCCGCCACTCGGTATGGCGATCATGCTACCACTTACTGCACCGATGCAGCCGGCAAACGGCATTATTCTGCTTATTGGTGTCTACAGCGGCGCGATGTACGGCGGGTCAATTGCAGCGGTCTTAATCAACGCACCGGGAGTGTCGTCATCGGCGGCAACAACGTTCGATGGATACCCCATGTCGAAACAGGGGCGCGCAGCCACCGCACTCTCGATTTCAGCAACCGCCTCGGCGATCGCTGGCTTTGTGACGGTTATTGTCCTGTTGTTGTTCTCTCCAATTCTCATCCAGCTCGTCTTGCGCGTGGGGACACCCGAGTACTTTCTTGTAGCGGTCTTGGGGCTGGCGATGATCGTCATCGTCACGAAGGGATCGATGGCGAAGGGACTGCTTGCCGGTGTTGCCGGCTTGCTCATTACGACGATCGGTACCGCTCAGATGACTGCCGAACGCCGGTACATTATCGGGCCGCAATCGCTCCAGTTCGAGCTCTCGGATGGAATCAGCTTTGTCGCCGTGTTGATCGGGTTGTTCGCGATTGCAGAGATGATGAAGCTCGCCGGTCAGAAAGGGAGTATCTCGCAGAGCGACATCAAAATGGACGGCGGTATTCTTGAGGGAATCAAGCTCACGATTGCGCGACCGGTGTTGATGTTCAAATCGGGATTCATCGGGATGCTTGTCGGTGCTGTTCCCGGTGCAGGGGCAACGGTGTCGAACTTCATCGCCTATTCGGAGGCCCTGCGAAGTTCGAAGTCACCAGAGACGTTCGGTGAGGGGAACGAAGAGGGTGTTATCGCTTCTGAAGCGTCGAATAACGGCACGGTCGCTGGCTCGATTGTTCCGGCGATCGCGTTTGGTATTCCGGGTAGTTCCTCGACAGCGATCCTCATCGGTGGGCTGCTGATGCACGGAATCAACCCCGGACGGGGGATGTTCGAAGCGAGTGGTGAACTGCAGACGACGTACATCATGTTGTTGGCGTTGCTCGTCGGCAACATCATCATCCTCATCTTCGGACTCACGATGGTGACTAAACTCGGGTTGCTCACCAAGATTGATACGGACTACATTATTCCGTTTGTCATCGTCCTCTCGTTCCTTGGAACCTGGGTGCTTGATTTCAGAATTATTGATGTACTGTCACTGGTGCTGTTCGGGATTATTGGCTTCTATATGGTCAAGTACAACTACTCGATTATCGCGTTCGTACTCGGCGTCGTCCTCGGAGACATTGCTGAGGACAACTTCTGGCGGTCGCTCCTGCTCGGTAGCTCTGACTTTCCAATTGTTGGTTCGTACTCGATCTTCATCGACCCCGGACAACGTCTGCTCGCACCGTTTCTGACGCTTACGATCTTTTTGATCCTCTTTGGGCCGTTCGTCAAACGGTGGGTCGACAACAAGCGGTCGGCGACCTAACACCGGGACCCAGTCTCTTTTTCATCAGGGCTCCTGCTGACCGGTGTGTCTGTTCGAGCAACATATACCGTTACTGGTCTTTCAGACCGTTCTCATTTCGGTAGTCGGATACTGACCCCTGAAAATAGATACCATCAAGATGAGCCACCGACAACAGCTGGTCAATGCGTATCCCGTTTCGACTCACGCACAGAGAGTGGCTTTTTGCCGTGTTAATCTCGTCCGTTCACGGGATGCAACACCTGTTTAACCGACTGCTGCCAGCGATTATTCCGATCCTCGTGCTTGGGCTTGACACACCACTGTGGCAACTCGGCTTGCTCGTGAGTGTCTACATGTTTATGGGTGGAATTGGGCAAGCGCCGATGGGCGTCCTCTCAGACCGTGTCGACAGACAGTACCTGCTAATCCCGTCTATCGTCCTCATGTCTTTGGGATATCTCCTGTTTGCGCTCGCTCCAGGACTGGGATCGGCCCTCCCCTCGGTCACCCTTTTTGAGTACACGTTTACGGGGTACTATCAGATAATGGTTCTCGGGATGTGTATTTCGGGCCTCGGATTCAGCGGTATCCACCCGGTCGGCTATCCACTCATTTCGGAGAATATTTCGTATACAAACAAGGGAAAAGTGCTAGGAATGTGGGCCAGTGCGGCCAAAATCGGTGACATGGCCGGACCGGTGCTGGTCGGGATTGGTATTCTCATCTTGACATGGGAACACATTCTTCTCGGGATTAGTGCGTTTGGACTCCTCTATGCGATTGGGCTGTTTGTTGTCTTGCGAGAGGGAACGTTCGAGACGCGGCCAGCCGTCCTCAACGAACAGCACGAATCCGGCTCGGCGACCGCGACTGATCTCTTCGCGAATCCACAGTTGGTTCTGTTCCCCCTGATCGCAGTTGTCTTGTTTTTCTTTCTTATTCTGTTCGCCGGAAACGGGTTGATGACCTTCACACCGGTGTTCGTCAGCGACGTCTACGCCTACTCGTTCTCGATTGCAGGAGTCAGTATCGAGCCCACATCGGTTGCAAACTTCTACTTTGCCGCAATGCTGCTCAGTGGGGCAGTCGCACAGCTCCTCGTCGGTGGGCTCGCTGACGTCTATGACCACCGAACCGTCTTGGCCATCCTCGTGAGTATTTCGAGTGTTTGTCTGTACATACTCGCATTTATGACACTGACGCCGGCAACACTGTTGCTGATATTCGTTGCACTCGGGGGCTGTATTTTCGGACTCTACCCGGCTCGAGACGCACTTATTAGTGATATTACGCCGCCTGAGTTCGAGGGCCGAGCGTTTGGCTATATCTTTACTTTCGTCATGGTCGGTGGATCGGTGTTTCCCGTGGTTATCGGCTATCTTGCGGACACGATCGGTATCCAAGCAAGCTTCACCTATCTCGCGCTCGGATCTTCGTTGAGCCTGGTTTGTCTCGGATTTCTCTACAGTAAGCGTATTTATCAGGAGCGCCCGACGGCGGTGGCCAGCGACTGAGGCTGGCCCGGATCCACACAGTAGGAGATGAAAGCCACGGGCACTGCTCCAACCGTCTCTTGGCTCATCGAAAAGCGTTCGCGGGAACGCCCCATCACAGTGTAGCAGTTTCCACCTCCGAGGTACGATTCTAGACAACTCACGGAGGCAAAACCAGTCACTGGCCGCTGCGCGCTCAGATCCATCGCGTGCTTCACACGCTCACTGCTGTGCTGTGTGCCCCGAGAGACTTTAGCATCCTGCGACCGGAGTCGGGTTATGGATCGGCCGCTCGCGCTCGACATCGACGGCACGTTGACGACCCCCGATCACCAGCTTGACCCGCGTGTGTTTGACGTGCTTCCCGACTGGGACGCGCCGGTCGTGATCGCGACCGGGAAATCGTTTCCGTATCCGATTGCGCTGTGTCATTTCGTCGGCATTCCCGAGCGGGTGATCGCCGAAAACGGCGGCGTCATCTGTGCGGACGATCAGCTCTCGTTTCAGGGCGACCGTGAGCGCGCGGAGGCGGCCATCGACGCGTTTCGATCGCGCGGCGGCGACCTTGGCTGGGGAGCGACCGACACCACCAACCGGTGGCGTGAGACCGAACTTGCGGCGCACATCGACGCTGACCGCGACCTCCTCGACGATGTTGCCGCCGAGTTCGACCTCGAGGTCGTCGACACCGGCTATGCGCTGCATCTCAAAACACCGGGAGTCGAGAAAGGAAACGGGCTCACAGCCGTCAGCGAGATTCTGGGGTTGTCACCGACGGATTTCGTCGCCGTCGGCGACAGCGAAAACGACGTCTCACTGTTCGAGACCGCGGGCACAAGCTACGCCGTCGCCAACGCCGACGGCCGCGCCCAAGCGGCTGCCGACCACGTTGTCGACAAGGCGTACTTCGACGGCACTCACTCGGTGTTGGCGTCGCTCTAGAGATTCATCTACGACTCGAAGGGTACAAACGTGCCGTTGATGTCCCACTCGTGGAGGCAGTAGATGCTGCCGGGGGACTCATCGGCAATACACCACGATTCGGTGGTTTCATTCCAGTGTTCCTTCCGGTTGCACCGCTCGCACCGGCGAACCGTGGGTTGACGCAACGTGACAGGCATAGTTGAGAGAGGGTGAGCGAGCGAATTAAATGTGTCTGAGTGCCCGTGCTCGTTCGCTCGCTCGTTGCTGCCAACCGTATATGGGCGAATGAACAGTTTCATGCGCTAAATATTTCTTCTACGCTAGTTATTCTGATAGAGTAACGAATATCGGGGTCGTATATCCAATAGATTTATCTTATCCGAACCACAGTTTCGTCCATGTCTCCGAATCACGCTGATATCGATCCCTACACGCCCGAGATGGGGTACTACGAGTGTGTGCAATGTGGTGCCCGCGAGACGAGCACCAGCCGACTCCACCGCTGTCGCTCCTGTGACGGGTCGATGCATAACATTTCTGTTCCGCGGGAGTGAACATCGGCCCTCCAGCGGCGTTCTCTGTTGCTTTTCGGAGACTGCTCTGTGCGTACTGCCCCGCTGCAAGCGTGCTGGCTTCGTCTTGTTTGACGCACGCCGTCTATGACGTCGAGCGCGTCGTTTCGATGCCGCCGGCCAGTCGGTCGACGATGAGGACAGCCACCGCGCCCCCAACTGCGGCGAGTCCGAACAGCCCGGTGGTTTCAACGCTCCACGTGGCTCCCCGTTCGACGAGCGCAAGTTCTGCTTGCGCCACGGGCGCTCTGAGCGCGCCGACGATCAGACTCACCAGAAACACGAGCGTCGCCTCGCGGTACCGTGCGAGCGCCCATCGCACCGCGTGGGCAACGCTGAACAGGCCGACGACCGCGCCCGCGAGAAAGACGACGACCGGCGGGGCGGCCGCAACGAGTTCATCGCTGCCGTTGCCCGCAAGCAGGCTCCCGACACCGTCGGTGAACCGTCGAAGCGCCGTTGCCATCGAGTCGTACTGGCCGAGCATGAGCAGCAACAACGACCCCGAGACGCCGGGCAACACCATTGCGCTGATCGCGACCGCGCCGGCGACGAAAATGAGCGGAAAACTTGACCCGAGCGTTGTCGCCCCAAAGCCGGAGGCAACGAACGCAAGGACGACACCCGCGACGGCAACAGCCTGTCGGCGACGGGTCGCCAACGAAACCTCGGTAAAGAGGACGGCCGCAGACGCGCCGATGAGCCCGAAAAAGAAGCCATACGTTTCGACCGGATTGGTCGCCAACAACGTACTGATGAGTCGAAGCACGGTGATGACGGCAGTGAGAATCCCCGCGCCAAGCGCGAGCAGAAAGCCGATATCCATCGCGCGGAGTGCCCCGAGTGCTGCCGGGCGACCCTCCGGACGAACGCCAGCGAGAACATCGCGAACCCGACGTGGTTCGATCGCGGTGAGTGCGCTGATGAGTCGTTCGTAGATTCCCGTGATTAACGCGATTGTGCCGCCCGAAACGCCGGGAACGGCGTCGGCCGCGCCCATTGCTAAGCCGCGAAGATAGATGCCAATGAGATCACGGCTGGTTGACATAGAAAGACCGACGCGGCCGCGCGGTTTGGGCGTTCGGGTTTTGGGTGGTTGCTCGGACGCATGGGGTGGCTGGTGTTTATCTGCCTGTTAGGCGGGTGTGCGACTGAAAATACGGTGGTTTCGCTCCCGACTGACTGATCTCTCAGCCCTGTATATCGCCGTCACCGTCAGCTTCCACGGGTTCGTCATCCTGTGGTGTTCCCCCATCGAGTTCAGGGTCTTCCTCTTCATCCGGTACGTCGACTGCTCCCTCTTCGAGTTCAACAGTCACGGGAGCTTCGTCCTCGCCAACGACTTGGGCTTCATCAACATCGGCGGAGCCGACGACCGGGTCGTCGCCCTCACTGACGATCGTGTATGGGCCGGCCGCTTCGACATCGACATCCGTGTAGCCGTTTTCAGGCCCGAAGTCGTCGTAGCCGGTCGTCGAGTACGGCACCGTCATCTCGAAGGTTCCGTCTTCGTCGGTGTCGGCGTACTGCGTGTACGTGAATCCTTCACCGGCTCCCGTCTGCATTTCGACGGTCGCTCGAACCTCGCTGTCAGCGGGCGCACCCGAGCCCTCGATGGTTGCACCCGGCACACGTTCGAACGTCTTCACCCAGTTTGGCGAGGTCTGGAGCAACTGCTCGGGTTCGAGTTCGGTTGCCTGACTGGTCGCTTGCAGCGTCTGGACGTACTGTCCGGAGGCCGCCGCGGAGGCCTCGCTCGTTTTGGCAAGGCGGTAGTGTTCGAGCGCTTCGACTCGTTCGGTCGGGTTGGCACCGACACCGCCAAGCTGTGCGCCGGGGTTCTCTTCAACGTAGGCTTCTGCCTCTTCGATCGAATCGAACGTCTCGGTCGTCAGCGCCTGAATTTCAATTTCTTGGCCCTGTGCCTCCACCGTTCGGGGTTCGGTCTCGACGACAACCGGATCGGGGTCGGCCGCGCTGCCGTGGTACTCGTAGAGCCGGACCATCTGGCTGTCGTAGTAGCGCTGGGAGCGAATCTGGATCGGCTGGCCGAACTGCTCGCCCTCGGGCGTCTCGATCACCGGATAGGCGGTTTCGAGGAAGTCCTCGCGTTCAAGATTCTCCTCGTCATACCAGACCACAGGTGCGCCGAACTTCGCGTTCGGGTTGACCATCTCCCAGTCCACCATTACGTAGCGCGTCTGGGCGCTGGCCTCGTTCGGCTCGTTGAGTCGGTCGAGCACGCCGGCGGCCTGCTCTTCGTCGGGTGCCAGCAGATAGTTTGCGGCCTCATCCGCGTTTTGCTGGAACGGGTTGGCGTACGGGATTCGCTCGCCCTGGACGGTGATCCAGTGGCCGTAGTCCCACCACGACATCACGCCGTAGGTTCCCTCGGGATACTCATAGCCC
>SL_4KL_010_BRINEDRAFT_10001431_pt1 | contig 13192 bp, 12 predicted proteins | sample SodLak_010_BRINE_2_FD_10664 | JGI IMG/M metagenome (IMG submission 10664)
AGATGGATAGGATATGGTCAGGCATCCGGCAACTGCGTAAATGGCCCCAAAGCTTATGTCTTGGAATACAATCATAAGCTTGTTTGAAGTCAATAAATGCAGCATGCAACCGTGATGACCTGCTTGGCATTCTCTGTGCAGCATGCTTTATGTGTCTTAGAATGAATAGGGGTTGCAAGGTGCTTCTGCCTGGGTAAAACCAGTATTGCGCGTTGCATGATGATACACATAAGCAAAAGCCTTTGACATCCTGTATCCAATGTTTTGCTGGATACTGCGGGCTGTATCATGGCATTCTAGCCTGCGCAGATGGGAAATGTGCAATGCTCTGTGCGCTCCTGTCTTGCCCGCCTTATATTGGTAGGCACACACTGCGTGTGGCACATGCATGTTTGGTTGTATTGTATTGAGTCATGGCCCTTAGGCCAAGGAGGGTCTAATGGCTGAGTCACCCAAACTGGATAGCAAGGAATATTCAGGTCCTTACAGGGATTATAAGGGTTACAAAGAATAGGCCTTAAGTCAAGTTTACAAGTAAGGATTAACCACCAGCCTGGTCGTTAGGCTGATTGGTTTGTTGCTGGGCTTTGCAATCCAAAAAATAGTCCATAATATCCGAGGTGAAATGACAGTTTGTTGTGTCGTTGAGAAAGGAAACCAAAGACAGTAACTAGGCAAGGGATGCAAAATATAAGGGGCCTCCACAGAAAAGGGCAAAAAGGGAAAAAGAGGAACGAATAATTCTTTCTGAGAGAGCACACAAACAAGTCTTGACGGTGTAAAAGAACATGCACCTCATTTTGCACAGTAGCACAAGAACACTTGTCACAATGGCCATTTTGTCCACGCCAGATGGAGGATTCCACCGCGAGAGTTTGTGCATGCAAACAAAACCTGCTCACATTCCTCATAACATGCACAGGGAGGTTAAGGTACAGATAGCGAGGTGGCCTGAGGGGGGCACCCCCAATCTGCATACGAGTGCTTGAATCAGCTTCAATTTCCAGGAGGGGACAGACATACCAAGCACTTCAGTCGGAAGTTGAACTCCTTCTTCTCGTATACTACATGCCCTAGGAGAGGGAAATTGGCTACGCTGGGAGACTGCTGTATCCAAACCAGACTCGCCATATGACCATAACATCACAGGCAACCTGTTGTCTGCTTGGTGTACACTGTCGCTGTCCGCAGCCAAACAACAAGTTGCCCATGATGAGACTGTGGAGTCCCTGATACCCTAATCCATCCCTACACCTTCTCTCTCTGTTCAGCTTGCTCACAGGTTAGGTCAGCACTGGATACAGCTGCTGTTGGACGTAATCACACTGGACAGATGGACTGGACTTGACTGGACTGGATGGCGCAGCCACACCACGCCTGTTGCCCCCCAAGGGCTAGAGGACTTCACTCCCTGGTATACGTCTTCAAGGTCGCCAAGAGCAAACAAGGTTATAATGTGAGTCCTTCTTCACCGTGCTCAAATACAGCTATATCCAAACTGATGTAATGATACATATCCCTACTGATTGGCAAGCAGGGTATCCAGGACGGAGCTCTGTCTTTTAACAAATTAGTACTGGATGGGGTGCCCAAGCATCCTTGAGTGCCAGAGCAGACCAGATGCGCTCAGGGCCTGGGTTTGATCCTCGCCAACCGATTGCCAATCCCGACCAGACCTAGGCGCATCTCTTGGGCAAGGATGCAAGACCAAGACATAAGACCTACGCATCCCTTGAGCAAGGATGCATAAAGACCGACTCCCCCCTATGCATATGGCCAGGATGTCTGTACCTAGACAGCGGGGAATGCAACGATACATATCCCTATTGATTAGCAAGCGCGGTATCCATGACGGAGCTCTGTCTTCTTACAATTGACAACAGGACCTTATACTCCAACAACCAACTCAAACAACCTCTGGGCCACAATGCAGCATAAATCTGGCGCTGCACTTATCTGGCGTGAAAGAACTTACGTAAGAAGGGCAGCGCAACATAAGCCTCAACAACGCACTTGACCCAGAAATACGCATGAAACCGCCAAAAAATGCAAGGCCTTGGGCAAGATTTGGCCATTGGAGAGGCTCAGGGGGAGAGATAGCAATAACAAGGTGGGCAGCTGGAGCAAATGAGGCAGATGTCTTTTTCTCCTCTTTTAGGGCAGGCTAAGGCCATTCATAGGTAATGAATGCAATTGATTAGAAGGCACATAGTAGCTCAAAATGGCAGAGTACCTATTGAGAAGAGGATTCAGAAAAGCATGTTGCCATGATTTAATTGATGCTATTTCCTTGCTGCATCCATGCAGGAAACCTCGTGCGTTAAGAGAAACTTGACTGAAGAGGCAGCACCTGCCCCTGCGCCTAATTAAGCGATTTAATTGATGCTATTTCCTTGCTGCATCCATGCAGGAAACCTCGTGCGTTAAGAGAAACTTGACTGAAGAGGCAGCACCTGCCCCTGCGCCTGTTGCGGCACCCATGCAAAAACATGCAAGGGCTCACATCCACAGGTTCTCTGCCATTCTGACGTCCAATATGTTCCAACATCAAGGCATATCTTCAGCATGAATGTTCTTAACCTGACCGGAAGGTGGTGATCATCGGGCACTACAGTCTACCCGCCCCACCCAACTATTGCTACTCTGTGCAAAATCCAAGATTGTTGCAAGTATTCTTCGACCTGACCAACTTAAAACCAAACCTTTTTTTCCTTTGGAACCAACTTTTGACCTTTTGACGTATTCATAGGCATAAGCTGTCCCTGAAGATGTCATCAGCCCATGAGTTTTTGATAATCCTAAGCAGTCCACATAGGAGTCCTTCTTCCTGCTCTTACGCATTCCTATTTCATCATTATTGCCAGCCTGTATCAAAGGAAAAACGCTTGGCAAAAAGAATCTGTGGAGATGACTTGCCTGCATTTTTAGCGTTTGTTCCTGGCTGCAGGCCTGAAAGTGCTTCCGCTTAAGCCTGGCTGCTCATATTTATTGCTGCTGTCGTGAAAAAGGCCTTTAAAAGTGGCCCATTTAAGAGGTTTGGCCATGAGCCTGCTCAAGAAAGCAATAAGGTCACAAATAGAAATGCCCAAGGTCTTTTTTTGTGAATTGTCAAGTAGAGTTACTGCTGGAATGTAGCGCAGATGTTCCGCTGCTTTGACTTGGCCAAAGCCTGGCAGATTCCCTGCATTCTTCAATCCTACGTTGTGCTATTGAAGTTATGGACTCCAAAACTGCAGTGTTGGCTGCAATCAAGCCCAATTTTTAACCGCCATGATTGAACAATCATGCTTGAATTTCAAACATAGTTCATGAACTGGTCGAAGGATCATCTAATGTGAATTATCCAGGAACCAAAGAGCAGTTTTACACAAGGCGAGCCCGTCCTAGATGAAAATATTATCATTGATCATCAGATGGGAATAAAATTTGGATCAAACACTCATATAATCTGAAAGGGCCAGCACCTGTGATATGTTTGAGACAAGTAATTTTCCGGCTTGTTCATCACTTTGTGACTTATGCCATAAGTTATGGTGATCATTTCTTAGCAATTGTCTATAGAGCATTAAACCTTTAATACATCAAGGTGCAGGATTCCTATTTGAAGGTACATAAATCTACCTGAAACCTCGCTTTTTTTGGTAGCCGCCTGCATCCAGAACCACACACGAGGCACCAGAGCCACAGAAAGCACGGCGGTATTCTGAACTTGAGTTTGTCCTAGGTCCAGTACTCTATAGAGTCAGGCTAAGATCTAAGCCATGGCATGCCAAGCACTCATAGGCAAACAGAGCTTCTATTTTAGTACATGATTGGTTGATGAAGCCTCTCAGCCTACTCTATGATCATCATGTGCGGTTCTTGGCCCACCACACCATATCTCCACCTGAACCTACCCCTGAACATTTATCCTTACTTCATCTAAGTCATTCCTCGCCTCGTGTTAAAGCTTGGTTGAAGGTTACTAGTGGCAAAAGATGTTATTATCCCCAAAGCTTAACGGCATATAAGACACATGTTGGCGTTCAACTGCAATAGGTAGCTGCAACATCTTTTAACACATTTCATTTTGCCCTCCGAGCTCTTATATCCCGTGCAGCTGTCCCCATTCAAACACCATGGATGCGCCTGCTTCGTTCAGCTTCAGGTGAACACGAATCTGTGGATTTCATAGACATGTTCGGATTCCGGGTGCTCATGTCCGCGGGAGCACATTCGTCATTGTGGGACTTGACAGCTAGACTACGGTGCTCATCGAGGCCAGTTGGGCCTCCTGGCTTTGGCATATTACATGTACTGCATGTGAAGGACCTAGCATTCAGCAGTGTTTGACTGCTGCGTCCGCACATGGGTAACAGGCATGCTTGCATGGAGTAACTCCCATCATGTCACCCGTTTTGAGGATGCCCCTGCCCGGCATTGCACACCACCAACTTGCAGTGAGACAATGTTTGTACATCATGCCATGTGCAACCCCTGACCTGCAGGCCATGTGCAAAGAGGAAAGAGCTGGATGACCCCCTGATGAGGAGCCCTAAGAAGGCTGCCCAACGCCCCGCACCAGCATCTCCCCGCAGCGGTTGCATGCAGTTGCAACGCACCAAGCGCAGCTACAGTGGACATGACGCATCTGCACCCTTTGATGACATCATGTGGAGGTCGCCCAACAAGTTGCACAAAGCTGGCTCCATAGAGCATGTGTGCCCGGGCACGCAGCAAACAGTTGTGCCGCTGCTGCCCCCTGGCTTGGCTGGAGATGACATGGACCTTGATGAGGATCAAGAGGACCAGTCACCTCCTTCAACATTCTTGGCTCCCCATGACCAGCAACAGCAGCAGCAGCAGCAGCAGCAGCAGCAGCAGGTACCTCAATCGAGGCTGACACACGTCGCTGGTGTCCTCAGGCTTGAGCTGATGCATGCTGTACCAGCGGCGACTATAATAAGTGCACACTTGAGACGCTTTGCTTGTCTCTGTCTCGTTACTTCGATTCTCTGTGTCATCAGGTTGCTGCCACCAACCATCGCCTGTCGTGTGCTTTGACGCACGCTTTGCCTTTGCGTATGCAGAGTGTGCAGTGGGGCTGTATGTTTGGGAAATTAGGGCTATCCGAGGCAAACTCATGCCGGACATCCCCCCTCTACGGCATGGCTTCTGACAACAGAAGATCCGGTGCTGTTCGCCCCGCAGCTGTCACATCCCCAGCAACTCAAGTACTGGCGGCACAGTGTACTTCGCTTTCAGCTCAAGGTACGAGAACGTCCAGCGGGAATGTCACGCATGAATGCGAGGACAAATTAACTTAGTGTTGGATTGACGCTCACGCTGGGTGGGTGTATTGCACAGGCCATGGTTGAGCCCCTTTTTAAAGCAGAAATTGGCATACATCGAGAGGCAATGTGCCTCATCGAATATGCAAGTTGCTTGTGAGTTCTATTTTGTTATAGGTAAGAGGCAGTAGGCAATAAGGATGTGTGTCCAGACTAAATTCTCCTTTCTGTGGCAAACCTTTTGGTATTCTCCTTAGAAGACCTTATGCGGGCAGCCTCAGGCTATAATAAAGGGACATGCATGCATGTCTCAAGGTTGACGGCTATGAACATCTGTCAATGAGTACAGCAAGCTTCAAACCTTGCCTGTCTCCCACTGGAGGCTAGCAATGCTTAGCAAAGTCCCTGCTTCACCCTCACCACCTATGGGCACCTTGTGGAGAGAGGCTCACATTTCCCGCCTCGAAACAATGTGCTTGACTTGTGCTAAGGCACACCTCAGGATTTAACAACTTATTCCTTGCAAAGCTACCTGCCTTGCACCTCATGCTGGCCAAAGGATGTAACCTGCGGCAGGGGCCTCCCCTCTGTCTTCATGCTGCACAGGCATTGTAGAGAGAGGGGCTTCCAGCAGGCCATCATTCTTCAACCGGGAATTTATGCGGTGCTTAAAACGCAGCCTGGCAGGACAAGAATAGACGGACTGACTTTAAGTAAGGAAATGACAGGCTGCACATCTGCATGCCCTCTCTGTTTTTCAATAAGGTGCAGTTTGCTGTTGGCTGCACAAAACAATGCAATTTTAATGGGAGACAAGCCAGAAAGGCAGGAAGTTAGCAGTTGCATTCACACCCATTGCAAGGGTGCTGCTCCCTGTGGCGCAATTCTTTGGACACCTGCACACCCCAAGGCGTTCCAGTGTTTTCAATCGGTGACAACAAAACCAGCTAGAGCCAAAGAAAGCTAGAAGGTGCAGTGCAAGTATGATTGCACACCAGTTTCCTCCTTGCTGTGTCAGGGGCATATGAAACACAGGGTTGTAGTCTGCAGCCCAAGCCTGCGATGAATACAAATACAAGAGTATCGCTCTCCGAGGGAATGATGGAAATAGCAAACCATTCAAAGCCAGCTTTGAGCATCATGCTGACCTTTCATAAGCAGGAAAAGCAATCAGCATAGAGCTCTTTCATTGAGCACCGCATAATGCTCGCATTAAGCCGCGAACCCAAACAAGCAAACGCATTTCCCAGCTTTTTGCTTTTCTGTTTGTCCACTCCAGGTGATAACATGTTTCTAGCACTTCCCCCGCAGCTCTCCTCCCAGCGATCCTATTCAATCCAGCTTAACTTTGCTCTATAACTTTTAGAGTATGGGTTTTGCGCTACTAAGCCTCTCTGCATACTTCTCTTTTTTACCAATGCAGGCGGCACAGATGGACCACTATCGGGAAATGACACCAAGCGCCAGTATCAATCAGGCTACAGCCACCAACTGAGTCTGTTCTTCATGCGCAACCAGTTGAATTAGCGGTTTGCCGCACTTTGACATGTGACAGTCTCCATTGACGCACAAGGCCAGGCATGGCGCAATCAGTACGACCGTGTGCAAGGCACGCAATTAACCTTATCTTGTACCAGGCTTGAAGAAATGTTGAACCAGAAGCAACGGTGAATTTTTGTGCCATCATTAACTTCCGCTGTATGTTACCCAGCCGTATTGACCTTTGTAAAATACGTGCATCCCTTGCAATTGGGCTTCGTGTAATGAATGTATTTGAAAGGGTTGCTTGAATATTGTTAAATATTTATGGCTTTAGTATTGGGCTATGGCACCAAGTATGGAAGTATGCTGACTGTGATCATGTGCTCTGGGCGTTGATTTTTTTACTTGACCGTTGATTGCTCAGACTTTCCGATGGCAATTCCATCAAATTGAATTGTTCACAGTAGTGCCTTGGGTTTTTCATCATTAATTGGATAAAGTTTTGACTTGTAAGGCAGAGGGCCCATACAAGGGGACTGCTAAGAGGGTTGAAAGGCATGGACGTGTTGTTTGTTGGTGGGAAAGCCTTCGCGCAGAAATTGCAATAAAAGTGGATCAGACTGCTCTCACCATGGGTGACCGCAGAGTGACTTCGTCGGACAGATCAGCCAAGCCACGCCTAGAGTGCATGTGAGTGGCACACTGCTTCCTTAGATGAGACAGAGGATTAGCATTACACCTGGTAAGCCATCAACAAAAACTTTTTGACTTTGAAAGTGTGGCTGCTTGCAAGCACTAAAAAACAAACACATCATATATTCGTGCTTGCTGTAGCACCAGTTTCTCATTGTGTACAATATCTTAGCATGAATGACCAGTGAAATCTTGCAAGCATATGTGAAGGGTTTGCACCTGCAAAACAAAGGCAGCTAACCTGAAATCGATGAGGACTTCAAGGGGACAGGGTGTGCATCACCAGATTGTTAAAGATCTGCCTAGGGCTTCGTGATCATGATCGTGGACTTGATCTTCGTCAATCAGCATGGCGATCCCAGATGCTAGCTGTAGTACTAGTGGCAGTAGGGGACTGGAAGCCCCTCCCTGGCATTTGGAGGTGCAACGAATTAATTTTGTAGCACCCTAAGTCGCATAAAGGATAGCGTGACATACCTCTAGCGCCTTAGTGTGATGCGCCCGTGGGACAGTGCTGAGGGGCGCCCCTGGCTCCACTCGGGCCGGCCTGGCTCCACTCGCGCCAAAGCCTGCCAGGGTCTCCACAAAGTTATGCCTCTATTATTCAATATAATAGAGAACTCCCTAGCCTGCACGCTGCCTGCTCTCAAAATCGTTACAATTTTTTTGCTCAAAACTAATAACAGAGAAATGTTCGTGGTCCGATCTGTACTCCTGGGGTTTGGAAGAAGGCTGGACTCTGGGTCAGGGGGCCAACTTTCCAGGCGAGCCTATTCAATTACAGCAGACACAAAAGTTAACGTTGAGGTGAGGCAGATGACTGTGAACGCTGGCATCAATGCCCCCCCACTGAGTGAGTAAGGTGATCAGGGTAGATCCACGTATTGTCTGATCCATTTAACCCCCCCAGCTCGTTACTAACGACATAGCATTTCCACTATATGGCACTCTGATTTAACAGCAATGTTGGAGATCTTTACAAAATCGCAAATGGCCCATATTCTTCTGTCTTGCCCTTAGGGCCATGTGCAGAGCAGAGATAAAGAATGGCACTGCTTGTGTGCTTACAGGTAGCACCATTTGCAGTGCACAAAATAGAGCCTCCATCTTGCACTGTTGAGACCACGGTGGGCGAGCTGACTGGAATGCACGCCCTCATGTACAAGATGCGACGCATGGAGGTGGCAGCGGGTCAGTGATCCTCTTTAAGAAAACATGCCTCATTCACACGGACAATGCAGGTCGCATTAGTGTTGGCAAGGACAGGCTGCATAATGTAGCACGGAATTTAGGTCTCCCTGGCCGTCAGCTTTGGACCTTTAAGAGCTTTGAACGTTAAACAGCACTCAAATTGCATTGGTTAAATTGAATAAAAACGTTGCCTGCAGACATTCAGTACAAGTCCAAACTCATCAGAGGCTTCTGCCATTTGTGAGTGCCTTTATGTGCTTGCAAATGCAATGTATGCACCTGTGTTAGCCTGTGCATGTGCATGCACATTTTGTCCCCTGTATGCATGTGCACTTAAATTGAATTTTTTAAAATCACTTCCCATACCCATGCCGCAGGCATTGCTAGATTTTGCATTACTATTTTCCCACAAGTTCATGGAGTGCACACTTACTGTCCAACAATGCACAATAAAAAGTCACCAAAGACACTGTCATTTCAATCACAGGTATGATGGACAGGAGGCAGTCTTGATGGGAATAGAGTCTGCAATAACTAAGGAGGTGCGCTTCATGGCTTTGTGATTTCATGTGTGTACAAGAAATCACCCACACCCAAAAGATATCTCTCTACGGTTGTTGCTCCAGTATCCCTTGTACTTTCCCACGTGTTAGGACCTGCTGATCAACAAGCTTGGTACAGCTGACTGTGTGCAAAACCATGTTGTTTCCGGACCTTGCATTGCTTTCAAGCAATATTCAAGCAACCACTTCCTACACTCCATGTTCCAACAAACAAGCAAGCATCATAATGCCTGGGCCAATGCCCAAGGGACAAAGCAACCAACATGCTGCTGGCACATTGACGTTACCCTGTCTCTACAGGACTCACTCATCACCACGTACCGCGACCACTGCCACAACCTGACGCGTGGAGGCAGTGTGTACGACACCATGGCAGAGCTGTTTGGTCGCGCTACAGGCACAACAAGAGGTGATTGCCATCCAGAGGGCTCAAATCACCTTTTGGCCAATGCAGGCGCTTCAGCTGCAGAGGACATACTCTTGCGTCAGCCGATGGGATCCCTAAGATGCAGTTGATACACTTTTGCAAACAAAACTATGCATGGCACGCCTCTGCATAATAATCCTTGCAAGTCCAGGTGTTCAGGTTAAGTCTTGTAGACTTGCAAGCCCCAACCACAAAGCCAATAGGAAGTGCTGTGCTTCAGGTCTTCTGTCGACGGTCATGGTCACTGACCTTGTTACTGACCCTGCAAAATTACTCAAATTTTGCTGTTTTATGTCACCACATTTCCATTGCCTAGGCAGTTCTTTCTTTTCTATTTGCAAGAGCTTGCTGTCACCAGGCGCGTCCAAAGGCTGTGGCGTACCCTACACTGGCTGGACCACAGAGATGCTATATGTCTGATGCTACATGCTTGGTCTCAATGCATGCAATGCATTTTACTGTTGCAAGATGGATGACAGCCTGTTGGGATGGGTGTACGGTATGCAGGCATTGGGGGCAGCATGCACATGTATAACGGACAACAGAGGTACTATGGGGGCAACGGTATTGTTGGATCTAGCGTGAGTGCTTCCCACCAGCTTCCCAAATCCAAACCCCCTTCACCCTCCATCTTTGCTTTGACGTACACATCATCAATGAGCATTAGTCTTGGAAATTTTTGAGCCCATTTAGCTAAGCATCAACAGACAAAGCACGCACCTTCTCTGGCCATAACTTCCCATTGGCTTACTGAAGAGCAAGGGTGAAGGGGGTTGAGTGTGTGCTTTGCCGCATGTTTGTGTTTTTCCCAAATTAAGCTAGCTTATGAAGATCTGAAGTGTTTTGTGTGCTGTGCTGCATGTTTGGCAGATCCCAAATGGAGCTGGTATTGCCTTCGCTCACAAGTACCGCAAGGAGCCTAATGTTTGTGTATCAATGTATGGAGACGGTGCAGCCAATCAGGTGCGTGGACGGCAAGGTTCCAAGAGATCCCCTAAGTATGATGTCAAGCTCAATGTTGAAATTTGACTTTAACTTAAAGTTTAAGGACATTTATTGACTCTTCTGGCCTCTGGAGCCAAAGCCCTGTACAAGCACTTCATCACTGATCAAACACTAATGATGCTTGCTGGGGTGTTGGGTGAAACATGAGGCAAAGCATGAAGAAGGGTGGGCTGGAATGTTTGGTGGACCAGAATGTGAAGCATTTTTGGGATGCTGGGCTGGGATGTTGCAAAAAGCTCAGGATGTTGATATATGCTCGTGACTGCTATCAAAATTAGCCTTTGTTCACAGCACCTTGAAACACAGATTTGTGTTTGCAGTTTCAGGCTATGCATGGTCAAGAAGCCCTCAGGATACTAACATTGCCATATCCTTGTGGATACAGCATAAGACTCCCTGATTTTGCTGTCCATCCCTTGTCTAACATGCGTGAGCAGGGTCAGAAGTACGAGGCGTTGAACCTGGCTGCAATTTGGGACGTCCCTTGCATTTTTGTTTGCGAGAACAACCACTATGGCATGGTGCGGCGCTTGGGTGTTAAGGATGCTTGTTTGGTAGCTTTGATTGGATAAGCCGTTAGGGGTGCTCGCTTTTAGGAGTGATTAAAGCTCTGACATTTGCATGCCCTACTTGTTGGTTTAGGAGTCCAGCTGCACTCAAGCTTACTCATGGCTCACAGCAGCAATGCCATTGAATTCGTGTGAGGAGCAAGTCAAGCTTGTGTCAGATGAACGATGAGGAGCCCAAGGTCAAGCATGCTAAATGAGCATTGGATCTTCATCGAGCACACATACGCTGAGCGTTAAGTTTTGCTGTTGATTGCTGGAACATCCTTTGCATTGCTCATTCCAGGGCACTGCAGAGTGGCGCGCAGCAAAATCATCCCAATTCTACACACGTGGGGACTACATTCCAGGCATCAAGGTACTTGCATTCCTGGCATCAAGGTACTCGCATTCCTGGCATCAAGGTACTCGCATTCCAGGCATCAAGATACTTCCATTCCTGGCATTAAGGTACTCGCATTCCAGGTATCAAGATACTTGCCAAAATGTGCGTACAGTTTGTTAAGCCTTTGGAGATAGGTGCTGTGCATGTGTGTGCCTTGGGCTTTGTTGTTTATGAGCACATTGTTTGGACTCCTTGCGTGCACAGCTGGTACACGCTTCACTCCAAGAGGAGCGTGTCCTAGGAGGCCACGTAATCTAGGGAGCAGGCCACATAATCTAGGGAGCAGGAATCTAATTTAATGCAAGCAGAGCATACTGGCACCCCATTGGTAGATACTTGGCAAGCAGAAGAATGCTTGACAATCTGTTGATGATCGGGCTTCCACCTAGGCGGACGTCATGCAAGTGCCGGAAACCCTTTTGCGCAGAACACTTGCTATAATACACTGTGACAACTGCGCAGGCGGACGGCATGGACGTGCTAGCAGTGAAGCAGGTGACACAGTTTGCCAAGCAGTACGCCCTGGAGAAGGGGCCAATAATCCTGGAGCTTGACACGTACAGGTGACAGTGCGCTGGCGAACAATCACAGAAACCGTTGGTTGGTGGAGTTGGTTGGTCGGGGCGGTTGAGTTGAGCTAAGCACTGCTAACGTGGAAGTTGGTTGGTTGGGACAGTTGGGAGGCGGGGCCTGCTGGCGCAAGGACAGTGCATGTAGGGGTTGGCTTTATGCCAGAGATTTGTCTCTCAGAGAAATGAAGGTGACAACTTGAAATTGTAAATGGACTGGTTTCTTGTCCAAGCATCTTGAGCTTGACAAAAGTTTTGCAATTCGTGTTCACGCACATCTGCCAGGACATATGCCTCATGTCGACAGGACTGATGGCAGCATCATTGTGTTAGCAAACGGCGTGCACTAGTGCAAGTGTATCTTCAGCTTAAAACCCCTGATGTAGGCCAAAAACCTAGATCAGGGCCCACCCGGGGAGATGCACAAGCAGAGAGGGGGCTTGTACTCGTCTCCCTCCTCCCAATATCTGCTCAGCCACTTCATTGGTCTAATGATTCCATCAATACCTCTGTGGCTCAGCATGTAAAGCAAATCTACTTGTTAATTTTCATCTCCAACACTGCGGGGCTGTCAGGAGAGTTGGGCATCGCAAAGTGGCCTTGCAGGGCAACATTCAGCAGAGTGCATCACATCAAGGCAGCAATGTGTACGACTGATGGACGCTATCCTTGGTTGGGAAGCAACATTCAAGTTCAACACTAGGTACTGCAGCTGCTCAGGACATTTTGGGATCAGCTTGACTTGCATAGCAAATGTCACGCGCACTGGGTTGCCAGGATCTTGTTTGTTATGTATCTGCCCTTTAAAGTTTGTCCAGGCTGCAGACCTGGAAGGGCTTCAGCTAAGCGGCCCTCTTCTGCCAGGTGCAGCTCTGTAACCTAACCTTAACTGTGCCTGGAAAGGCAGGCCTGGGCCTGGCAGGTACAGCTAAATGACCTGGCAGGTACAGCTATATGACCTGGAAAGGCAGGCCTGGGCCTGGCAGGTACAGCTATATGACCTGGCAGGTACAGCTATATGACCTGGAAAGGCAGGCCTGG
>SL_4KL_010_BRINEDRAFT_10001434_pt1 | contig 13166 bp, 10 predicted proteins | sample SodLak_010_BRINE_2_FD_10664 | JGI IMG/M metagenome (IMG submission 10664)
AATGTTGAAGGTGTACGGGAACGAGCTGAAAAAGGGGAATTGGCATTCGGTACAATGGACAGTTGGCTGGTGTGGAAATTTACACGAGGTGAGCTTCATATTACCGATGTAACCAACGCCTCCAGAACCATGATGTACAACATCCACACTGGTGAGTGGGATAAGGAGATTTTAGATCTTCTAGATATTCCGGAATCTCTCCTTCCTGATGTGAAAGCCTCCAGTGAGGTATATGGGCGAACAAAAACCACCATTTTTGCCAGTAAAGTGCCCATTGCCGGAATCGCAGGAGATCAGCAGGCAGCACTTTTTGGTCAGCGATGTATAGAGCCGGGAATGCTGAAAAACACCTACGGTACCGGATGCTTTATGGTGATGAACACGGGTGACAAACCGATCAAATCGGAAAATAACCTGCTTACAACCATTGCCTGGGAGATTGATGGAGAGACCACCTACGCTCTCGAAGGAAGTATTTTTATCGCCGGTGCTGTGGTACAATGGCTGCGGGACGAGCTGCACCTGATTCAGCAGTCCGCAATGGTAGAAGCACTCGCTGAAACCGTTGACGACAATGATGGAGTTTATGTAGTACCCGCATTTGCAGGGCTCGGTGCTCCCCACTGGAATCAGCATGCAAGAGGAACTATTGTAGGCCTTACCCGTGGATCCAATTCAGGGCATATCGCCAGGGCCTCTCTCGAGGGAATAGCCTATCAAACCATGGATGTGATTAACGCCATGAAGGCCGACTCCGGCATCGATATTAAAGAGCTTCGTGTAGATGGCGGAGCCACCAAAAATAATCTATTGATGCAGTTTCAATCTGATATCCTCCAAACGTCCGTAATCCGTCCTAAAATATTGGAGACGACGGCTCTCGGTGCAGCTTACCTCGCCGGACTCGCCGTAGGATACTGGAAAGATCATGACGAGATTAACAAACAGTGGCAGGAAGACAATCGGTTTAGCCCCCAGATGTCTGAACCCGACGCCAATGAACTAATTACAGGTTGGAACAGAGCTTTGGCAGCTGCTAACGCCTGGTCTAAGGCATAAAATTTAAAACGGTACAGGCTTTAGCGGTCTGTACCGCTCTTTACTCCGAAATATTGAATACAATTATCAACAGCTATGGAAACTGATAGAAATAAAATGTTGGAGAGCCTTAAGTCAGGCTCAACGGAATGGGACGTAATAATTATTGGCGGTGGAGCTACCGGCCTGGGTGCTGCTGTAGATGCCTCATCAAGAGGGTTCAAAACCTTACTATTGGAACAGCACGATTTTTCTAAGGGTACATCAAGCCGCTCTACAAAACTGGTACATGGCGGTGTTCGATATCTGCAGCAGGGAAATATCTCTCTGGTACTCGAAGCACTTCGTGAGCGGGGATTACTTCTCAAAAATGCTCCACATATTGCTACCACTCAATCATTTATCGTTCCAAACTACAAATGGTGGGAACGACCTTTCTATGGCATAGGGATGAAAATGTACGATCTGCTTGCCGGAAAACTCGGTATCGGGTCGTCCAAACATTTAAGCAAAAAAGAGACGGTCGAAAACATACCGACCATTAACATTGATGGCCTGCGGGGAGGCACCCTCTATTACGATGGTCAGTTTGATGACTCCCGTCTCGCGATTAACCTGGCGCAAACAGCACTCGAGAATGGTGCAACAATTCTGAACTACAGCAAAGTAACCGGTTTGATGAGCGACGATGATAAAATTACCGGCGTTACAGTTACCGATGCCATATCTGGTGAGCAGATAAATGTTAAAGGTAAAACGGTCGTCAATGCTACAGGAATTTTTACGGATGACATTCTGAAAATGGAAGATCCGGACAGGAAAAAAATGATCGTAACAAGTCAGGGAGTTCACGTTGTGCTCGATAAAAAATTCCTCCCCGGGAAGAGTGCCCTGATGGTTCCCAAAACCGATGACGGACGCGTTCTTTTTGCCGTACCCTGGCATGACAAAGTGATTGTTGGAACAACCGATACCGCTGTAGATTATCACAAGCTGGAGCCGGAAGCACTCGAAGAAGAGATCAACTTTATTCTTGAGCACGCAGGAAAATACCTGGACGGAAACCCCACAAGAGATGATGTACGCAGTATTTTTGCCGGACTCCGCCCGCTTGTTATGCCCGTTGACTCCAAGGACACATCGGCCATCTCGCGCGATCATACGCTGCTGGTATCTCCCGCCGGACTCATCACGATCACCGGTGGAAAATGGACGACTTACCGAAAAATGGCGGAAGACACCATCAATCAAGCCATAAAAACCGGTGGTTTACAGCACAAAAAATGTGTTACGGAGGACTTAAAAATTCACGGCTGGCAAGAGGAGACCGACAGAACAGATCCCCTTCATGTTTACGGAAGCGACAGAAGCGCTATTAAATCGTTGATCAAGGATCGCCCGGAGCTGGAAGAGAAAATTCACGAACGCCTTCCCTACACCAAAGCTGAAGTTGTGTGGAGCACCCGCAATGAACTTGCAGTAACGGTAGAAGATATTTTAGCCCGACGAACACGCTCACTCCTGCTCGATGCAAAAGCAAGTATTGACGCCGCCCCGTTAGTTGCAAAATTGATGGCCGAAGAACAAGGCAAAAACAAAAAGTGGCAAACCGAACAAGTTCAAGAATTTACAGCAGTAGCTAAAAAATATGTGGCCTGATGTCCCGGCCACACTTATCTACCCAAAAAGGCGTATCAATTTTTACGCCTACTCACTCGATCAAACCTTAGCCCCAAATAAATAGTAAAATAAGTCCATATATTGCAGAAATAATAGGTACCGCAATTTTAATGCTTCTTGGTAATGGAGTTGTGGCAAATGTACTTTTAAGCGATAGTAAAGGAAATGGTGGCGGCTGGATCGTCATCACATGGGGATGGGGAATTGCCGTTTTTGTTGCCGTGTATGTTGTCGGCCAATTTAGCGGTGCTCATATCAACCCGGCCGTAACGGTGGGATTAGCCGGTGCCGGCCTTTTTGAATGGGGAGAAGTCCCTTTTTACATCGCCGCTCAAATGGTAGGAGCCGCAATTGGTGCATTGCTCGTCTGGCTGACATATAAAGATCATTTTGCCAAAACCGATGATGGCGACCTCATTCTCGCTGTGCACTCCACAGCTCCCGCAATTCGAAACTACCCAAGTAACCTGATGACGGAAGCCATCGGTACCATTATGCTGGTATTTGGCGTGCTCTACCTGGCAGATCCCGGTTTTATTGGATCAAACGGCGAGCTATTGCAAACCATCGTAATAGATGGACAGGAAGTTGGATTTGGCCTCGGCTCACTTTCTGCACTCCCGGTAGGCCTGCTGGTTCTCGGTATCGGACTTTCACTCGGTGGTCCTACAGGATATGCTATTAACCCCGCACGAGATCTTGGCCCCAGAATTATGCACGCTATTCTGCCCATTCCCGGTAAGCGAGATAATGATTGGGCATACTCTTGGGTACCCGTTGTTGGTCCCATCATTGGTGCTCTGCTCGCCGCAGGATTGTATCTGCTACTTCAATAATTAATTCCTCCCTTAACCCCAATTAGGTTCAGGAATTCTAATTCAAACTGTGTTGCAGTTCACAAATGCTGCAGCCGGTTTAACCCAAAAATTCAAGTCTGTTATGAAGAAACTATACCCAGTGCTCACACTAATATTCACAACACTATTCATCAGTTTTGCACTTACTACTTCATCCATTTCAGCTCAAAACTTATCTTTTGAAACCGAAAACGAATGGGGGCTGGATGTAACCGGTGCTCTGCCGGTATTCCTGGTGGCATCAAGCCACGACGGTTTCGATGCCAATGGTGATGATCAGTTCGCTACCCGCGTAATGTCCGGCTTTAATCCCGGCAATATCATCTTCACAGCACACGCTCCTACCCAAAATGGAGTTGATGTATCTGCAGTGTTTCAAATCAATCATCACCTGCACGGCCCCAGCATTCAAAACGATGGACTTTTTGAAGGCCGTATTGCAGATATTATAATTGCCGGCGATTTTGGAACCATAAATGCCGGAAAAGGATTCGGGATTTTCAACAGCAGCTCCATTGGTGATGCCGGCAGCGGTATGGGAGTGGGACGATTCGCCGGGCCTGATGCCGCCGATGCCACACTCGGAAGAATCGGCTCGGGATATACCTACGCCAATTTTAACCCCCGCGTTACATACACTACACCCGATCTTGGTGGCTTTTCGCTCAAGGCCGGATTAATCAACCCCGAAAAACCCGGTGGCGGCAGTTCAGATATTGAAACACCCGCCCCGCGACTGGAGGCCCAGGTTGATTACACCTTTAACCTCAACGGCAGTGCTATCCACGTATGGGCCGGCGGCCTCTATCAAAACGTAGACGTTGTAGATGAAAACTTCGATTTTAACCTCTCCGGCTGGGATACGGGACTTCGGGTAACCCTCTCTGGGTTAACGGTGACAGGCTCCTACTCCGAAACCAAAAGTATTGGCGCTGATGGACTTATCGGCATTAATATTTCCGGGGGCAGCGCGCTCGATCAAGCCGATGTTGACGGAAGCCAATGGTACACCGAAGCCACATACAACTTCGATCGATTACTATTGGGAGCCAGCTACGGTGAGGGACATCAGGATGAAAATTCCACACCCGTAGGTGCCGCACAGGAAGTAACCAATGAGCTCCTCATGGGTTTTGCCATATACCGGGTAACGGATAATCTAACACTCATGACAGAGGCACAAACCTTTGCGTCAGAATCACAAGCAGACTACTCCGCATTAATTCTTGGTACACAAATTACTTTTTAACACAACCCATATAGTTTCAACAAACAGTGCCCCTGCAGAGCAAAAGTGCCGGGGCACTTTTTTTTATCAAAATTCGATTAATGTTCTTTTAAATTTTTCCAGATAGAAGTCTCCCCTTCCAAGGGGAGATATAGAGGGGTGTCCATTGAATTTTTCACTCGGTCTGTTGCTGATTTAGGTTCACAGTTTTATAATCATATAATCAAACTCAGGCTACCTGTAACGGTTTGATGAACGCCTAAAATCAAGAAATTGAACCTTACGAAACCCTCAGCTTTGCTTATCTTCTTTTTCAACCCCAGCTACTTCATCAGTAATTATAAATCCAGACAGGTCGGAATTCATGTACAGTAACAACGATCAGCAACTCGCCGAACAGCTTTTAAACCACAGCGTAGAACTACAAGAAGGGCAAAATATTCTCCTGCAATGCATCGGGTTAAACGGTATCGGGCTAATCCGAGCACTGGCCGAGCTCGCAAGAAAACGAGGGGCGCACCCATTCATTAAACTGGAAGATCCCGAGACTAATCGTATTCTGCTTGAACAGGGAGATGACGACTTCTGGAAAAATCAGACCGAAGCCGACCAGCTTCCGCTTATGAAAAACATGGATGCCTTTATCGGTATTCGCGGCGCAGAAAATATCTACGAAAATTCGGCTGTATCCAAAAAAGCTAATAAAGCCTATTCCGACCACTTTCTCGATCCCGTGCACTTCAAAGAGCGCGTAAACAACACCAACTGGGCCGTTTTACGATACCCCTCCCCTGCATTTGCGATGAACGCCAAAATGCCTACCGAGGCCTTTCGCCGGTTCTACTACGATGCGTGTCTGTTTGATTATCAGAAGCTGGAAAAGGCGATGAAGCCGCTTGAAGATCGACTCCGAAAAACCGATATGATTCATCTTAACGGTGATGGCACCGATATCGAGTTTTCCGTGAAAGACCAAAACTGGATTCCATGCTTTGGCAAACGGAACATCCCGGATGGCGAACTCTTCACCTCCCCCATCTTGGATTCCGTAAACGGACATATTACATACGCACCATCGGTCTACCAGGGAAAACCATTTGAATTCGTTAAACTTGAGGTAGAAAATGGCGTCGTTAACGGATTTGATTCCTCAAATAACGAAGCGCTCGAGGAAATTTTAGACACCGATGAAGGAGCGCGTCGTTTTGGAGAATTTAGCTTTGGACTCAACCCAATTATCGAATCTCCCATGTATGACATTCTGTTTGATGAGAAGATCTACGGGTCGAACCACCTAACCCTCGGGAATGACTACGAAATCGCCCCAAACGGAAATGAGAGCAGTATCCACTGGGATCTGGTCTGTATCGGAGCAGACGTCTACCTGGATGGGGAAAAAGTTCGTGAAGGACGGCTTTTTACGGATGAGAAACTGACGGGGTTAAATCCTGATCAGCTATTGGATAAGTAATAACGATTAAAAAAACCCTTCGGGAATTCAGCCCCCGAAGAGTTCATCAAATTACATTAATACTCGCAGCTGTATGGATCGTTTTTGATATAATAGTCTTTGTAGTTTGAAGCACCTTCATCCATACACCCCTCAAGATTCAAGACTTTCACCGAGCGAATATCCGTTGGATGGCTCTCCCCCTGAAATGCAAAATATCCACCGCTTATACGCTGCCCTTCATCTAATTGCGGATTTGCATACTCCATCACCACTTCATCATCAAAAATGTGCTGAATTTTTGAGCTCCCGTGGGCTACAAGTTCTGCCGTCACCCATTGATCGCCGTGATGCGTTGGTCCGTCGGAACCGATACAGTGATCGGTAACCAATTCACCCTCCACTTCAACGTGCGTTCCCGGCGTGCAGATACTTCCGTTCGGCCGCTCATTTTCTCCATCGCCACCCAGCAGTTGAAACTCTATGGATGTTGGAAAACCCTGATCTAATTCCATGGTTTCTGCTGATTGGGAATGGAACATGATACCATTATTCATAAATGCCCACTCCGGACCATTTGGAGCTTGTTCGCCCACAAATCTATATTCTACCTTCAGCCGGTAGTAGGAGAACGGCTCTTCATAAAAGATGTGTCCAAACTGACCGGCAAATTCATCGTACTCATCATACCGAACCTTCATCAACCCATCCTCAACCCGAAATGTGTTACTGTAATTTTCGTTGAGTTCAGCCCCCGTAATTTTAAAATCCCATCCCTCAAGATCTTCTCCATTAAACAGCTCTACCCACTCATCTTCGGGAATATCAGGTGTGTTTTGATTTTCAGAAGTATCACCACATGCTACTCCAGCAAGCATCAGTAGCCCTGAGATGTATGAGATTATGCGAATTGATCCGGTATCCATGAATGAGTACATAAAATTTGATTGAGGGAAATTCTAACGATGGTTTAACATATACAAACCTGCTTGGAAAAAAGTAATCAATCCCGACTATTTATTGATCCTGTTAATCCATTTTTTCGGCACAAATTAATCGTGCCAATAAAAAAGGCTGCTTTTTACAGCAGCCTTTTAACTAACACAGGGTACGGAAAACGTGTTAAATAATCTGGGTGTTTCCGCCTCGTTTCAGATCTAAATCCATTCCCGGCTCGTTGGTTTTCCAGGAACCACCGGTAAAATCAGGTACATCAACGGAGCCTGATCGGTTTTGAATCGACTTTTCACTGAGCGGACCAATTGCGCTCCAAAGTGCGGCATCATACACATCCATGTCCAGAGGAATACCATTTCGAAGGCAATCAATCATCCGCCAATCCATTATCGTATCCATCCCCCCGTGGCCACCCACTTCCCGGGCCATATCTCCTACCCGCTTGGTGATCTCCGGTGTATACTTTTCCTCGAGTGCTTCCACCTCTTCATCCGATAACCAGCCTCTGTGATCGTTCGAAATACGCGATCTTCCCGGCCATTTTCGAGCAGTTCCCTCTGTACCACTTACTAAAAATATACGGGAATAAGGACGCGGAGACGTCACATCATGCTGAAGCATGATGGTCCGCCCTTTATTTGTTTTTATCGTCGTAGTATTCATATTTCCACGAAAATCTTTCCCTGCAAATGGTTCCCACATTTCGTTCTCTTTTGCCATCTCTTTGGCACGATCTGCCATCATAAAATCGTGGCTTGATGTTGATACCAAATATTCCATTTTATCCCCGCAGTTAATATTCATCAACTTGGCGATTGGACCAATGGCGTGTGGTGGATAGAGGTTACCATTCCGCTCTGCATTCTCTTTCAGTCTCCATAGATCATGATAGTAATCCTCCGAGAAGTTCATCGCCATCAAATCATGGATATATGCTCCTTCGCCATGGATAAGTTCTCCGAAATAACCATGCCGTGCCATATTTAAAATCATCATTTCAAAAAAATCGTAACACACATTGCCGAGCATCATACAGTGCTTTTTCGTTTTCTCGGATGTTTCAACGATCTGCCAGCACTCTTCAATCGTTTTTGCGGCAGGCAGCTCCACGGCTGTATGTTTATCATGTTCCATAGCAAAAACACACTGCTCGGCATGCAGATCCCAAGGCGTACAGATATATACCAAATCAATATCATCCCGCTCACACATCCTCTTCCAAGCATCTTCGCTGCCCGAATAGAGCTCCGGGTTATGACCGGCATCCTCCAGTTCAGACGCTGCTCGTTCAACACGATCGGTCTCAACATCGCATAAACCGGTTATCTCCACACCCTCTATCCGCCGCAGCCTATTTACTCCTCCACTACCACGATTTCCAATTCCAATAATTCCTACCCGAACAGTATCTAATTTCGGGGCAGCGTAGCCCGACATATTAAATCGCTGCCTATGGGTAAGTTGATAATCGAGGTCAGATCTTTTTCGGTTTGCCGCTCCAAACACCCCGGCACCGGCCAAACCAATAGTTGCTGTTTTTAAAAAATCTCGGCGATCAAAATTATTACTCATAGTTATTGATGTTTTATGTGCAAGGGTTTTCCTTAAGTATTTACTCTGCTATAAGGTTTTTTTCAACTCCGATTTATAACCATCGAAGAAGTATTCATCGTCCTTCATATCAGTATGAATTATAATTAAAAGTTACCTAACATAAAATTTTAACTTTCTTTTTATTTCTTTATAACTAATTTATCTTTGTTATTCTTATTGATGTTTAATCAATTAATTACCACATTACTACGCAGCAGTATTGCATATCGCATACTTAACCGATAGAATTTTACCGGAATGAATGATCTGAACTCAGTTGAAAAAAGTACCAAAACGAAAGAAAAGATAAGCGCCTTACTTGCTTCTGATTTTGACACAGAAAAAGAGATTGCAGGTCAGCCGACTTTGTGGCGGTCTATTTTTGAGGAGACTATAAACAGACAGACACTTCAGCAATTTTTAAATCCTGTTTTAAATCATAAAGATCTTCAAATTGTACTAACCGGGGCCGGAAGCTCCGCTTTTATTGGTGAATCCGTTGAGCAATACTTTAAAGAAGGTTTTTCAAAACCGGCTCGTGCAATTTCCACCACTACCCTGGTTACAAATTTCACCAATTATGTAGATACCGATAAAAGCTTATTGCTCATTTCATTTGCTCGATCCGGAAACAGCCCTGAAAGCAATGCAGTTGTAGACTTGGCAGAAAAACATTGTAAAAATCCGCATCACCTGGCCATTACCTGTAATAAAAAAGGGAAACTGGCTCGCCGCATGGATGCACTCAATAACTCCTACTCTGTTGTGCTCCCTCCCGAAGCGGAGGATAAATCTTTGGCGATGACCGGCAGTTTTTCAGGCATGATGTTAACAGCCCTTTTAATTGCAGATCTTTTTCAAAATAAAATATGTGAAAATTGCGTAGACACTGTATCCGCCATCGCTGAAAATTTTTTGGAGAATGATCCGGACAGTTTAAAAGAAATTGCCGAAAGTGATTTTAATCGGATTATCTTTTTAGGATCCGGGCCGTTACTGGGAATTGCCCGAGAATCACACTTAAAAGTTCAGGAGTTAAGCGACGGACAAACCATCGGTAAATTTGACTCCTTCCTCGGTTTTCGTCACGGACCAAAGGCCATTTTAAATAATCGAACCGTTGTTGTTTGCCTCTTTTCCCCAAATCCCGACACATTCCGATACGAAAAGGATCTTGCAGAACAGATGATTCAAAACGACACCGTTCATAAATTGATTGGTGTTTTCCCCTCCCCGGATCACTCTCAGGATTTAAAGACTGATCTGAATATTATATTGAACTTCAACAAATCTCTAAGCTTTAACGGTGTGGAAAATGTCCCCTATGTACTGCCCGCTCAAATTATCGGCTTGTACAAATCATTATCATTAGGCCTCAACCCCGACTCACCATCGCAGAGCGGTGCCATTTCCAGAGTGGTTAAAGGCGTAAAAATTTATGATTAGCCCCTTTCTTGAAATAGGGCGTTCATCAACCCGAAAACGATACCCCGACTCTTAAATATGGGATTACCCAAAAAGAAAATATTAGTTATTGGAGAGTTGAATGTTGATCTCATTATGGATCAGCTGCAGGGTGAACCGGAATATGGTAAAGAGCAAAAAGCTTCGGAGATGAATCTGGTTATGGGAAGTTCATCAGCAATTTTTGCATGTAATATTGCCGCGCTGGGAACGCCGGCATCATTTGCGGGAATGGTTGGCGACGATATGTTTGGTAAGTTTGTGCACCATTCACTCGTGCAAAAAGGGGTGAATATTGACCATGTTAAAACGAGCAAAACAGCGAAAACCGGTGTTACGGTTGCCTTTAACAAAGCCGATGAACGGCTGATGGTAACTCACCCCGGGGCAATGGAGCTGTTTGGCCAAGATGATTTAGCACCCTCCCTGTTTAATGAATTTGATCACCTCCATATCTCCTCGATCTTTTTTCAACCTCAATTAAAAAAAGATCTGGCCTCAATTTTGCAATCGGCGAAAGAGGCGGGACTCACCACGTCGATGGATGTTCAGTGGGATCCCGAGGAGGTGTGGGACTTAGACCTTACAATGTTACTCGGCAACATCGATCTTTTTATGCCCAACGAAACAGAACTGCTGAATCTGACAGGGTCCGAAACCCCGGATGAAGCGCTGCAATCGGTTGCAGAGTTTGATACGAAATTTGTGATTAAACAAGGCCGAAAAGGTTCGTTATATCAACATAAAGGCCGGCGATTGACTCAAGATGCGTTTTTCTTGGACGGCTTTGCCGATGCCATTGGTGCGGGTGACAGCTTTAATGCAGGCTATATTCATGCTTATTTGCATGGTGAGGATCCTGAAGAGTGCCTCAAACAGGGAAGCATTACAGCAGCCGTTTCTACACTGCAACCCGGTGGAACAGCGGCTATTAAGAGCTATCAACAGGTGCAGAAATACCCGAAACAGAAATCATAAAATCGTTACCTATTTTGAGACTACAAGAAAAATTCAGTGAACTTGAACAGTCAGGTTCTGCCCTGCTGGCAACAAATTTTTATAACTACGAAACGGTTACCGGTGTAGTACGGGCGGCGGCAGAAATGGAGATGCCGTTAATTTTACAGGCGAGTCCAAGCACGATCGCCTACCTTGGGGCAGATGTAGCTGCAGCACTTGCTCGTACTACGCTAAACAAGTTTGGGGTTGCCGGATGGTTACATCTCGATCACGCAGAGTCTTATGATTTGATAAAAACATGCCTTGATGCCGGGTTCGATTCTGTGATGATAGATGCCAGCGAAAAATCTTTTGATGAAAATGTGGCGATCAGCTCCCGAGTGGCAGAGCTTGCCAAATCGTACAACGCTAACGTTGAGGCTGAATTGGGATATGTTGCTAAACTGGGTCAGAGCCATGAAAAAGAAGGGTTTACTCATCCGGATGAAGCGCAGAAGTTTGTGGAACAAACCGGTGTCACAGCCCTTGCCGTTGCAATCGGGTCGGCACATGGGTTTTACAAGAAAGAACCCAATCTCGATCTCGATCGACTCGAAGAGATACACCGATCAACCAACGCAGCTCTTGTACTGCATGGTGGATCAGGAATTCCCGATAGTCAGCTGAAACAGGGCATTCAACGAGGTATTCGAAAAATTAATGTCGCAACGGAGATCAAAAACATCTTCATGGAAACATTAAAGTCGGAAATCCAAAAAAGTGATGATATCGACCTGAGAAAGGTATTTCCCCCCGCTACAGATGAAATTACAAAATTGGTAAAAACGAAGCTTCAAATTATAAAAGGTGCATAACCGATGAGTATGGATTTTTTATCAGTTTACCGCAACATCCCAAAAATTGACGGGCATCTTCACCTCAACACCCAACGGCCGGCAATGATGAAAGAGGCCGCCGAAGAAGGGTTCACCCTGCTGACCATCAATACCGAAGTTCCCTTTTTCCCTAACATTGATGAACAGCAAAATTTCGCCATTGAACAGGATGATCCCCATGGTGACAAAATCGACTTTATCACCACATTCAGCACTGAAAATTGGGGTAAAACCGGCTGGCAGGATGAGGCGATCTCCCAAATAGAAACCGGACTGAACCGCGGAGCCGTTGGCGTTAAGATCTGGAAGAATATCGGAATGGAACTGAAAGATGATGAGGGAAATTTTGTAATGGCCGACCACCCATCATTTGATCCGATCTACAGTTTTTTGGAAAAGCACGGCATTCCGCTGCTGGCACATCTTGGTGAACCGAAAAATTGCTGGCTTCCGATCGACCGGATGACCGTCACCAGTGATATCGATTATTTTAAGAATCACCCGCAGTACCATATGTACAAGCATCCGAAGTTTCCATCTTACGAGCAGCAACTGGAGGCAAGGGATCGGATCTTAGACAATTATAAGCAGCTTACATTCATAGGCGCACATATTGCCAGCCTGGAGTGGAGCGTAGACAGAGCAGCTGAATGGCTCGACAGGTATCCCAGCTGCGGAATCGATCTTTCCGAACGAGTTTGTCACCTCCAGCACCAAGCCTCCGAAGATCCTCAAAAAGTTCGCGAGTTTATCATAAACTACAAAGACCGAATTATTTATGGAACTGATCAGATTGATGACGGCTCAAAAACAGAGCAGGAAATTCGATCTGAATTACGCACAAAGTGGCACAACGAATTTCGGTTTTTTGCAGATCCGGCCGAACAGACGGCATGGAACGTAAAAAAGCCTTTTCCGGGATTAGATTTAGAAAGAGAAGTACTTAAAAAAATTTTCTATAATAACGCACTGAGCTATTACCCCAACTTAAACCACTAATCAGTTATATGCTGTTAACCACTATCGATTGGCTTATCATTGCCGGCTACCTTGTGTTTTCACTG
>SL_4KL_010_BRINEDRAFT_10001435_pt1 | contig 13159 bp, 17 predicted proteins | sample SodLak_010_BRINE_2_FD_10664 | JGI IMG/M metagenome (IMG submission 10664)
GTCTCTTTGTAGGAAGTACTCAATGGTGAACCCTAAACGCGTTGATCGGGCTGCTATCTGGTAGTATCCGGTGTATAGCAACCCGAACACAAGCCATAGTCCATTGCACCAAAAACGGTAGGATTCACAGCACAGTTTAACAGGAACTCGCCCGTCGGAAAGAGTTAGGATCGGATGAAAGAAGTCAGAAAGCTGACGAACATACCAAATCCGATGAACTGCACGCCAGCCAGTAGAACGGGGTGCTGAGTGATGAGTGCCCCAGCGGTGATGAGTGTCGCCAATATAATGGTGCTAATGACGGTGAGTCCGGCGAGAGTTGATTTTTTCATTGGTTTGGGTGGCGGTTGGTGGGTTCCAACTCGCTTCGTACTTTCACCAATGACAGGGGGATATTTAATACTTGGGTTTTAGATGTACTGTAGTTCTGAGGGTGCAGATATCGGTGCGGCGTCAGAACTGTTTGTTTTCTTCAAGCCCGTCGCCCGGGACGTACTTCATATTGTACTGAATGTCGTCAGCCTCGACGGTGTAGCCAGTGAGGCAGTCACGATACGCACCAGTGTCAAGACCGCAGGCTTCACTAAAGACGCCTGCGAGTTGTTCGACAGCTTCGAGTGCTCGTCGTTGGGCAGTGACGTCGCGGTGGAACCTGACATTGGCTCCGAAAGTGGGGACGTCAACACCATATTGGCCAAGGAAAATATTAACCGGGATGTCTTCGATCGGTATGAGAAGGCCGTCACCGATGGGATTGTGGGCGAATTTGTCGAGGAGCCATTCGGAAAACTGTTCGTCACTCTTCGTTGCGTAGGCGTGTACGATTTGTTCTGCCTCTTCAACCGTAACATCTCGGAGCATTACAGGTTTATTATCTATGGTCTGAATTAAACTTTAGTACGTCCCAGTAGTTGATTGGTATGGGGCTGTGTGGCCACAAAGGTCACATTTCACTTAGTTGTTCGCTGTCATATAGTATTCATCTAGTTATACACCGAGTTCAACCCATAGTCCACATCGGTAGAAAAGTAGAACACAGACTGCAAGAGAGTGGCGACTCCGGCGAAGACCTCAGCGGAAAATCAGAGAGGTAACGGGTTGATTAGGCAACGTTTCCGGCGGCAGTATGTTTGCCACCGTCAAGGTTGAACTCCTTGCCCTGTCCTTCAAACAAGGCGTCACTATCCCATAGTTTGACGGCGACCTGAACGGCGTCTTCACTACCCATTTCACCGGGTTGGAGGGTGAAGCGTTCAGCGTCGTGGTCGTCATCTGTCCACGCTGCGGCGTCGTACACGTGGAGGTCGTGTGCCTTGTCACGGAAGGCGATAAGGTCACAGTCATCGTGAACCTGTTCCAGTACGGTTTCGGTCATCGTGAAGGCGTTTGCGTTCCAGAACGGCGGACTGAAGTTGACGTAGATTTTCTGACCGTCAAGGGTGTATCCGTGGCGTCCGGCGATTTCTCCGTCGTGTTTAACCTGTTCTCCGTTGAGGTCGATGGATATTGTTCGGGTCATCGGCGTTCTCAACTCATACTATACCCCCATACCTACTTAATACTTGGGTATGGGGAAAGAGAAGGTTGTGACTATGCAGATGTTACGGCAGACAGGGGGAGCAGATATCACGGGTTAGGCGGGCATTTCAACGTCAGAATGATACCTGAAGTGATGAAGTTCGGCAAACTCACAGGCTTCTTGGGCGACACGGCAAATAATAGCGGCGACCTCGTCACGGAACTCGTTGACGAACTCACGACCCTCACCGGAGCCTGCCGGCGGAACCTTGCGGCGAAGTTCCAACAGGAACGACTCGGCGTAAGCAGGGGACGGGTCATACGGATCGGTGACGATTACTTTCTCGTCGTGAAGCGTCGTCGTTACCTTTCCGTCATACGCGATCGTATGGTAGAGGAGGATGTTAGCGTAATGTGCGATGAATCCGTGAATCTCGCGAGTGTCGTCCAGTTCGCCGTCACGGTAACGACGACCAAGGTCACGGGCGTCGCGCCGGTAGTTGTACTCGTCGAGGTCTTCGATGGTGAATTCGAACAGGCTCATCTTTCTACTCTAACCATCTATTGCCGGTGTATTAATACTTGTGTTTTACAGTCGATACGTGCAGACGCAACGCGTGTCTACGGTAGTGATCTACGACGTGGTGAGGAACAGCGGACACGGTGGGGTATGGAAGGCGGCGAGAAGAGCCGTTAGTCTTGGAGGCGAGCAACCATTCGGCCAGTCTCTTCGATCTCTGTGCTCTGGGTGAGGTCAAGTCGGTCTTCGAGTTCACGGATCTGTTCTTCAAGCGTCATTGATTGAGCGCCTAGAACGTAGGGCGGCGTCGAGATGTATCCGTTGGATTGTCGGAAACAACCCCCGGGTAGTCAGTGAAGAGGTGTTCTTCCCGGGTCTGTTTAAATACTTCAGTACTGTGAAGAAACCCGTAGACGTCTCTCAGAATACGGTCGAGATGATCCGGAACAAACCCAAAGTCCAACAAGGCAGAAAGCAGCCGTTGAGAGCTGATCGCGTCGAGATATCCTCGCTAAGAGCACTTGAACTGCGTCGAGAAACCAATATGAACCGGATTCAACTGAAGACAAGAGTAGTTCACAGCCGTCTACTCCGAGGTTTCGGCGTGATCAGGGGTGATAAAGTCTGACTGCATGTAGAAGAGGAAGATGAACAGCGCAGTGAACAGGATCACGAACCCACCAGTGAACGCACCAACAACGGACTCGAGGAGGCTAAGACCGATCATAGTAGTTGACAGGAACCCGCCGATCAGAGCGCCGGCTCCAAACAGGAGTAGGTAACTCCCCGGGGAAAGTGAATGGTAGTGCGTCGACGGAAGCTGTGTACGGAGCTGTATGAACTGGGTTGTTCTAGCGATCGAGTTGAGACCATTGTAGACCCGGGAGTTTGAACGTTGAGATGGGATTTCAAGCAACCATGATCCATACTCATCATTGACGACGGTGAGATTGGTGAGGTTTCCCACGCGTGTGATGGGGATATCTTGTGATCGGCAAATTCTGGCCAGTGAGTTCGACGTTTCATCTGGCGAGCTGGGAAGAGTAAGCGTATAGTCACGTTCGATCTCGGGGGAGACTTCACAGGTGAGTGTCACTGATGATTCCTGCAGGGAGGCGTTCGTGATCGGGGCGTCACGGTACGGCGTTCCACTAGGCGGTTGTCGTGTTTGTGAACCAGTGGGGGCGTCGAGGCGGTCGTTTATTTCTTCTTCGACGTCTATCAGAATGGTTGATTGGCGTCGGTGTTCAGTTTCGAGTTCAGCCATTCGGTCTGTCTTGGTTGTTAGTTGAGTGACCGATTAGATGATTGTTGGGTTTGGCGTGGTTGGAGCAGCGTTGTCTGGTAGTATACGGTAGAGTAGAAAGCGAGTATAACCCATAGTCCACACCAACAGAAAGGTTGTGACTGGTTGATGATGAAAGCGTGGGGAGGAACAGGAACAGCGTCAGCGGGTGAGTGTTTATTCGTCGGCTTCGTCGGATTCCAACTTGTTGGAGGCGTAGGCGAGCAAGACGATGAGCAGAACGATGCTAACCAGTTGGAACAGCGAAAGGCCACCGATGAACATCGCCAAAAGCCCACCGCCGATGAGGAGGGCGGCAAGGCCGAGTAGGGCGTAGATGATGCCGTTGTAAACGGCGGTTGCGAGTTCTCGGAGGCTGTTAATGTCGGACAGGATGCCGGATTGTGTATCAATCATCTTCACTCGTACAATATACCGGGGTAGTACTTAATACTTGTGTATCTATTCCATACTAATAGCCTATTTTGGTATAAGAGAGGATAAATTCACAGAGGGTGATGCATCGGGGCTTGACACGTGCGTGTGCGTGTATGAGATACAGGAAGGGAGACGTGCAGATATCAGGGAGAGAAAGAAAGACAGTTACTCAAGAAATGGTCGAATAATACCGCCGATAAACCCACCGAGTAGCCACGCGTACGGTGTCAGGCCGATGCCGACAAGTGTGAGGGTGTAGGCAAAGCCGGCCATAATGAACGCCCACTTGAATGAGGTGACAGTCGTTGTGACAAGTAACTTTGTGAGACCGGGCTTGGTGACGTATGTTTTTCCGGACGATGCTGTTCGAGTGTAATGTGGAGACATTGGTTAGAGTGTAATAATGTTTGATCGCTTAAATACGTAATACCGATCAGGGAGATGTTTGAGGGCGTAAGAAGAGTGCCCGGGTCAAGAATCCGATAGTTAGAGCACGATGATGATCAGTGACCAGTGCTCTCCAAGCTCACCCGGGTGTCTTCATATATCATTTAAATACTGAAAGAAGATCAACAACTACAGCGACGTCTCTCAGAATACGGTCGAGATAATCCGGAACAAACCCAAAGTCCAACAAGGCAGAAAGCAGCCGTTGAAAGCTGATCACGTCGAGATATCCTCGTTAAGAGCACCATCGTGAAGAGGGCCAATACTGTCGAAAACATCAGTGAACAGCGTCCTACTCGACGATCAGAGTTGTGCAGGGAAAGCTGATCGATCCGGAGTGATTGCGAGCTGATCAACCACCAGTGAACAGGGATCTGGACGTCTAACTGGCAGTTGATCAGCCGTGAACACTGGTGAAGTCGCGGATAGAGATTGATGTGTAGCGTAGGGAAGAATGATCTGGACGGTAGTGGCCAGTGATCACTGGTCAATTGAAGAGTGCCGATCAAGGGAGACTTGATCGGAAGAGGGTCAGCGGGGGCGAAGAGGGCCGGTTTAATAGTGGTGTGAAGGCCACTATATGCTTTTGATTTGTGTTTTGAAGTGAAAAATACAGGATTGAGGAGTTTATACGTCGTCTTCAGTGAGGTACTCCGCCGTCTGGTCTTCGATCAAGAATGGAATACTGAATACCAGTGGAATAATGAGCATCCCAATAATCGTGAGCGTGGTCAGTAGTGCTGGGAGGATAGCTGTGAACGTTGGAAGGAGTATCCCAATAAGGAGAACGATCACTGCTGGAAGGCCAAAATGGGCAGCTGTAGAGGTTCCTGAACGAGTGTCACAGGTTGCATCACCAGATTCGTCAACACGCACAGTGTAAAGTGGGATCGTTTCGGTCAACTTGCGTGTAACCGTATGGTTGTATGTCAGGATTCGATCAGTGAGACTGGGTTTTGATGGCCGTGAGAGGAGAGTTCGATCTTCGACGTTGAACGTTACTGATTCAGGATGCGTTGTGGGAGGGATCCGAAGACGCCATTGACCGTTTTGGTCTTTGACAACTGGGAGAGAAGGGAGGTCAGCGATTCGGGTGATCGATGTGTCGTGATGCCGGCAGAGACGGAGAAGGTGATTGTTGTGATCTGACTGTGATTCAGGGATATCTAGTGAGAATACAGCTGTTTCCCCGGGTTTAGGCTCGCAGGTGAACGTAATCTCGTCAGTGAACGTGTTAAATTCGTGGATTTCAGCGTCGAGGATTGGGGCGTCAATAAATTCAGGAGGATGTTCAGCAGCGGCTCGATCGCGGAGGTTTGAGAGATGTTCAGAGGGAGAAATTGAGATGGTTCGATCTGGTGGGTTAGAGTCAAACTGTTCTCTAAGTCTTTCTTCAGCGTCGAGGAGGTTGTCGACTCGGCGTTCAGCTTCAAGTTCGTCTGTGGTGTCCTCTTCTACGATAGTTGTTTGTGAGTCAGACGTCATCCAGTGAGTTACTGTTTACTTGTCAGTCAGTCGGTGTAAAGCTCATCGTCTACGCACCCGGGTATGGTAGCAGTATGCAGGGTTGTATAAACAGAAATTAAAGCATAGTCGAACACACAACAGGAAGGCACACATCGAATAGAATAGGCTAAAAGAGTAGGATGAAAAAGAAGAGTGAACTGTGCCGTACAGAGAGAAGGTGAAACAACCGTCAATTGAAGAGTCTCAGTCAACGCGTGCGACAGGGCAGACAGACTGTGAAAAAGAAGACGGTGAACATATGTTTCAACATGCGTGGCGTGAACTCGACGGAAGTGATCGGCGCCGTGACAAAGCCACCATCTTACTGGGCGTATTCGGAACGGTAGCACTGACTGGATTCGTACTGGGATCGGTTGGGATCGTATTCAGTTTAGCCATAGTGATGGCAGTATTCGGGGAGTTGATATCCATACCGATTCTTCTCACGAATGCTGTCGTCTTTGGCGTTGTGATGAGCGGATTCGGAACTGCCGCCGCGAGTATTGGAATGGTGTTTGAAGGATTACGCCGGCGTAGTGAGACAGACACGAGAGACGTATTGAAAACAGGAAGTTACATCAAACGCGGAAGTGCCGTCATCGCGACACCGGTAGTCGCGTTCATTTGTGGAGCCGTTACATCGTTTAAAATGTACGTGCCACTTGGAGTGGGTCTTTCACTCACCAGTAGTGAGTTTCCTCTTGCTGAAGGATTGGAGTTCTCTGTATTGATGGCACTCGTAGTTGGGTTGTTTATGGCGTATATAGCGGGTTCGTTGGTGTTCTGTTATACTGTTGGGCTACTTGACGAAGAAGAATATGGACGGCGTTAAACGGCGGCTGTGGCGACTTCTTCACCGGTTTTCTCGGCGTGCTGTGTAATGTCGCCGCTGGTTGCTTCACAGAGTTCGGCAACGGTTTCATCGACGGTTTCCGTGGTTCCGGTGATGATAAATCCGAGTTCATCGCTTGGTGCAAATTTGACTGTTGCACCGTGTTTTTCCTCAAATTCAACGGATGCTGAAGGGAGGATATTCCACGCTTTGCCTTTATGACTGTAAGGAATTGAAATGGCGACTGCTTTCTGTTCGGGGGCGTCGGACAGGTCGGTGTTGTCAAATGACTGTCCTTCAACTCGTTCAGGGTGGGTGAGGTTGCAAAGTTTTTCAGCGTCTTTGACACGGTTCGGGTTGACTTGCCAGACTTTGCGGTCGCCGCCGCCTTTGCTGTAGAGGATACCGATTTTTCGGAGTTCCGTGGCGGCTTTCGAGATTTTGTCGCGGTCGTGTGAACCGACACGGGTGCATTTGATGAGCCGTTCGTGGAGGCATTGAGCCTCACCGATGCCGAAGTCGTCGGTAAGGAGGAATCGAAGTGTTTCACCAGCGTATGGGGCAAGTTCCGTGTTGAGTCGGTCTGCGATTGTTGAAGCGTCCGTCATTGTCCTTCTCAGTTCATACTATTGCACCGGGGGTATATAATACTTAGGTTTTGTTTCCATACTAAGAGCCTGTATAGTGGTATGGGTGAGTAGTTCGTTGTACTCTTCTGAGGGCTTGTTGAGAAGATATACAGGAGNTCACTTTGTCGGAAACGCCCCCGGGAAGAGTACACACGGTATTGCATTCACTGGTGAGATCAACGCACGTCGAGAAGAGTGACAGACATCATTCAAATTGCAGTGATTAACATACCAATCACAAGCCATAGTCCATTGCACCGAACGGAGAAGATCTGATGAATTAGACAGGATATCACTCAGGAAACACCCATTCAGACGTCGAACGAAAGTGAACAACAGGGAAAAGACCCACGACAGAGAGCATAAGACCGATCAGAAACGCCGGAATGATTGCGAGAGTGAGATCACTGATAAATTGGGCTGAGATCAAAAAGCTGATCGCTGACATACACAGTAAGTACAGAACAATAACGACGCCTGACGACAAATCAATACCCGTTGTTTCAGATGGGTAGTTTCGGATCGAAAGGAAAGGCGTCATCACAAGCAGTGCAGTAATAAACCGATGATTCAGACACGTGAGTTGATCACTGACTGAGGTGTAGTGATGGCCGGCGATGGGAGATCCGGAGGCAGTGAACGTGATTGAGGACTGTCGTTTCTTTGGTGGTGTGAGAAGTAACCAGTGACCGTCTTCATCCTGTACCAATGGAAGTGAGTTGAGATCGGCAACGCGTGTGACGGGGATGTCCTGTGATCGGCAAAGTCGTGCCAATTTGTTCCCCGGGTCGGACTGTGTTGTCGGGAGGTCAAAGGTGTACGTGGCGTATTCCCCGGGCGTTGGTTCGCATGTGAAAGTGACTTTTTGTTTGTTGGAGGATAGTTCAGCGGTTGTGATCGGGGCTGATACCCGGGATGTATTCTTGCCGATCCTGTTCAGTACGGTTGACAGACTGGGGAGGTATCTCAACGGGTTTATCTCAACTTGTGTATTGGTGCTTTCTGTTCGATCGCTAGATGTGGAGAGTTGTTCAGTGAGGTGTTCCTCGACTTCGACAAGGCGATCTGCACGTTGTTCAGCTGTGAGGGAGCCGTAGTCTTCAGTTTGTAATGCCTCTTCATCACTGGTGGTGTCGGAGGTTCGTGGGGCGGTGATATCAGTGAGGCTTGTCACTCCCTGTGAGTCTGATGTGTTATCAGTCATACTGAGCAGGCTGGATACGTTGTTGGTATGGAGAGTATCGGTGTAAGGGCAACGATCAGGGTGGTGTGTTACTGTCTGGTAGTATACGGGGGTTTGTATAAAGGAATCAAAGCATAGTCCAACACTCAAGACTGGGTGGTATTTTGGTGTCGGTGACTGTGAGGAACTCTACAGATAGAATACACAAGTATTAAGTACCCAACTGTATATTGTATGAATGTACGATGAGACCACCACGAATGGGAGACGATTGGAGCGAGCCAACGGATGAATCGCCATTTGAGACAGACTGGGTACGAGGATACGTTGAACACACGGGCGGGAACATTTGGGTTCGTGAATGGTGTAGCCGTGACCCTCGGCCAGAAGAACCGTATGATGACGTAGATGAGATTTACCGCGTTGGCTACGGTGACGGATTCCACGGTGTCGGTATTGAACGCTTGACGTGGAATGAGTCGCTGTCAGCGTATATGTTCAGCGGGCAGATTGCGGGCGTTGATATCCTTGAACGGGATGACGTACCGTTGACTGACGAATCGTGTATCCGTATCGCACGGGCGTTCATCGAAAACATCGAGTTTTTCGTTGACGAGTAGAGTCACCGGTCGTATTTCTTTCTGCGGTCACAAACACCATACTCGTGAGTTTGCCGAGAAAAACTGAAATTAAGTTTGAAAAGGAATTAATTCTACAATTGAGAACTATGTAGAAAGAATCAGCGGAACCGTGAGAACACAGAGGGGAGTTTTTTCGTCCGTGTGTAGATGACTTCCTGAAGTTGGAGTTGATCTGTATACCGAAGCCAGCCGAAAAGGATGAAGATTCCAAACACAACATTAAAGAGTGCAACAAGTCCACCACCGAATCCAAACTCACCGCCAGTAATCGCTACAGGGCCGTCATACGTAATGATGAAAAGTGAGATGGGCGAGCTGAAACCGGATGAATACCCCCCGTAGACGTACAGAATGAACGCAGTCCAACCAGTACCGAAGCCAACAGGGAAGGCGATCTTACTGGTGTAGACGTATCCAAGGATAAAGATGAGTTGGAAGATTGTTTCAGCAAAGATTGCGTATGCTGTTGCTGCACTATTCGATGAGAATAGAAAGACAACAATAATGAGTCGAAGGATAACAGCGAGTGCAACTGCTTGCGGAATTGAAATGTACCCACTAAGTCCTTCAGACGTGTTTTTGATGAGGTACGCTGTGTTGATGAGTTGGGCGACGTACAAAATCGAGACTAACAGGATGAAGACGGTAGTTAGTGCAGCGAACTCGAGTGCAGTCACGGTAGAGTATATGCCGTGAATTTCGAGCCATCCGAATGCGTAAATGAAAAGAAATGAAGTAGTCATGAGGAAAGAACCGACTAAGAGTCCAAAGAAGAATTGTCGTATCCATTGGCGGGAACATTCAATGCCAATATTTTTGAATGGGCGTTTGTCGAGAACCCGTGTACCGAAGTAGACAGATATGAAGTATGGAGTCGTAGCGAGTAAGAGGGTGATACCGTGTGCTACAATGATTGAGTTGATATGTGGAGAGACAAACCGTTCGACGAGAATAAGGAGGAACAGAAAAGTGACAGCGAGTGTGGTGAACTGAATGAGAACTCGAAAAGGCGCTCTGAGTCTGTCCTCAGATGGATTCCATAACCCGTGTTGTAATTTTTCTGTGAGGCTATTCATTATAATACGTTATGTCTATACAGACTTACTGCCGTCGGTTTAATAGTCACTTTGGAGAATGAGACGGGGTGGATATCACGGGAAGATGACTTCAGCGACGGCGAAAATGCCAATCGACTGAATCAGAAAGTAGGCGAAGACAAGGCCGATAAGGACGAATGTGACCCAGTAGAAGGCCGAACGGATCACAGGCCATCACCCGGGCGTGTCTCTTGTGCGGCGTGGAGTCGAGGAGTTGAGTCCATCTTTCACCTGATTATTTCTCAACCACCATTATAAAACTTGGGTTTTAACTTCGTAAGCAATAATTGTATGAGTACCCACGTCGCAACAATCGCATAGTGGCCTTTAGTAACCGGAGTGANCTGNCTCGACNCCNNATNAGGTGAAAACAGACAATTCAGCGACAAAACACGGAAAAAAGCAGTCAGCGGTTAGATCCCGTCCAACAGAACCGGTGACATAATCAGGAACGCACTCACAATGTACCCCATTACAACACCCGTCTGTCCAAGCCCAATCGGTGTGAGAAGCCACTCCAACAGCAGAGCCGGAACAAGCATTACTGCGACCCCAACAGCGGTAAGGATCAATACCATAATGCCCCCAAGGATGCCGATGAGCGTTTCTTTGACGGCGTGAAGGAGCCATTCACTTAGAGTGCGACCGGACGTGTACGCGTTGTTGTGAGTCATTAGTGGAATTTATGGGTTGTATCGTTAGTGGTGTACGATGAGTCGGTGGGCGGCGATGCCGAACAACGGAACCATTAGTACAAGGTAGAACGCGGCGATAAGTATAACGCCGAGTTCTGCCGGGGCAGTTGGAGCCGTTGCCGTTGTGAGGGGAATCGTTGTTTCAAGCATCGGTCTACATTACCACTATTGGCAAGAGGGTACTTAATACTTAGGTTTTGAATCCATACTAATACCCCAACCATATTGCATTGAACCCACCAGTAGGTGGCAGAGGCCACTATGCGCTCTGTGTGGGTACCAAAATACTGAAAATTACATAACAACCCCGGGACGTCGAGAAGTCGACAAAGAGTAATCAACAGGTCGAAAGAAGTAGTTCAGCCGTTTTCACCGACGGGGAATAAGCGGTGTGTACGGGTTTCTGACTTCGGCAACAACTTCTTTCAGTTTGGTGTGAACCGCGCCGGCTTTTTCACGGGCCTTTGAGACGGCGGTTTCGAGTTTCGGGGCAAGGTAATCAGTCGCGGCAAGGGTTCCGGTCAAGTACTTCCACTTGATGAGGTCGTAAATCTGTTGGGCGAGGTCGGCGTTCTTTGCATAGTCGCGTGTGTATGCGTCTGTGAGTGACCGACAGAGTTCGATCTGATTCTGTTGCTGTTTGTCAGCGTAGTTGCCCTTAGCACGGGCGAGTTCGGGCAGACTGATACCTTCACCGAATACGTCCACAAACACGCTGTGGGCCTCGTGAACCGTCATATCGTCGTTCAGACGGCCTTCAACGACGGCGGCCTGTCGAAGGCGGTCGTACATCGCGGAAGCGGGGAACGGGGCGGCTGAGTCGAATTCAGCGGTGTAGTTGTCGTTCGGGGCCTCGTTCTCTCGTCCGCAGAGTAGTTCGAGTTGGTTCATCGCATTTCAACCTCTATCAGGTACACACTTAATACTTGTGTTTTGTTTCCATACTAATGGCCTCTGTGAGTGCGTGTAGTAGGCATTTAGTATACATTCAATTAGTAAGTATTAAGTAGGTGTCTGTTGATGAACTAAGTGGAACGATGCTTGAAACGTTCATCCCTATGATTTCGGACGGTACCGCGGTGCTAATGCTTGAGACTGCTATCCCACTATCGGAGGACATTCAGCCGATGATGTTAGAGACGGTTATCAGTCTCTGAACAACCCCGGACACCTTAACCGAGTGACTCTCGGTGCCTAATTTTGAGAGGGCCACGGCCTTCTCATCGTCTTTCAATACGCCGCGAGTGATAACTGTGGTTCGGTGAACCGTCTGTACTCGTTGTTTTCAGTTCCTCGACGTCCCGGGATGTGTGACTTCAGTACAATACCCAAGTATTAAGTACCCCTGAGTGCAATTGTAGGATGTAATGAGTTCAGAAGTCGCTAACGCCGAGGAAGCCGCCGAACTAACATTTGAGATGGACACAGATGTTTACAGTCGTGTCGGCTACGGTAATCTCGACCCGCTTGAAGATAGCGCGGACGCCACCCTACTGACCAACCGACTGCGGAAAGAAGTAGAGAAACTCGATGCGTTCACTCATATGGCAAGTGCGCACCCGGCGGCCAACAGGGGAAATAAACGTGCGCTAAGAGGATGGGTGTGGGCTTGTGAGGATTATGATAACTGGCAGTCGTTCGTTGAGGCGGTTGAACGTATTCAGGCAGATATCACCGATACTGCTTGCTAACATTGACCGGTTGAATACTGCATTCGGAATACAGGGTTTGAACGTATTCTAATTTCTCGACAGGTGTGATGTGTTTCTTGTTTCGGTATTATTATCTGTAAAACAATCGCGTAGTGGCCCTGTCGTCCAGTACTCAAACAGCCAGTTCACCATATCCGAGTATAGGCTCTTAGTATAGATACAAAACACAAGTATTAAGTATACCCCACCGTATAGTATGAGTTGAGAAAGATGATGTCCACAACGAGTTCACTCACGCAGGACACGGCTGAAGCGGCTACCAGCAACATTGACGACCTATACGCGAACGACGCGGTTGAAACGCGTATCTGTGAAACGAACGACGAACCCGGTATGGGTTTCACGTTGAATAGTGATCTGACCGAATGGGACACGTCAGAAGGTGGTTACATCGTTACGGTTACGATGGAAAACGTTGACTGTCTGGCAAAGTCCGACCTTGTAGCGTTTTACAACCGGTACAAGGCAGTTATTCAGCAGTACGACTTGAAAATCGGTGCGTTCAACCTTGAGAACGCCGACGGCGTGGATATCGACCTGAACGTTCGGGTTGAAGACAAAGACCGTGCGGTTGAACTTGGACGACAGTTCAATCAGGAATCCGTTTTCGACGCTAACACGTTCGACGTAATCCATACCGGCGGGCGTGGTGAATC